>Ga0181557_1000574_pt1 | contig 46115 bp, 43 predicted proteins | sample 011ome_23_FD_148632 | JGI IMG/M metagenome (GOLD analysis project Ga0181557, IMG submission 148632) | Coastal salt marsh microbial communities from the Groves Creek Marsh, Skidaway Island, Georgia - 011506CT metaG (spades assembly) | ecosystem: Environmental > Aquatic > Marine > Intertidal zone...
TAATCGTGTTTACGCAGCAGTCAAATTTTTTCTTTATACACTCGCAGGTTCGTTATTAACGTTGGTCGCGCTAATTTATCTGTATCGAACTAGTGGTGGTAGTTTTTCAATTCTAGATTTTTATGCGACCTCGATCCCACAAAGCGCTCAAATACTGATATTTTTAGCGCTCTTCGCAGCGTTCGCCGTAAAGATTCCGATGTGGCCAGTTCATACTTGGCTGCCTGATGCGCACGTTGAAGCACCCACTGGAGGATCAGTGGTACTGGCTGCTGTAATGTTAAAGCTGGGGGGGTACGGGTTTTTGCGACTGTCCTTACCCATCGTGCCGGATGCCGCGCATGAGCTAGCACCATTTGTGATCGGATTATCTTTGATCGCGATCGTTTATATTGGTTTTGTTGCACTTATCCAGCGAGATATGAAAAAGCTCATTGCTTACTCATCTATTTCCCATATGGGTTTTGTTACTTTAGGTATTTTTATATTTAATACCGAGGGGATGCAAGGGGCAGTGATTCAGATGGTCTCGCATGGATTTATCTCTGCGGCTCTATTCCTCTGCGTGGGCGTTTTATATGATCGTTTGCATTCGAGAGAAATCGCTGATTACGGTGGAGTAGTTAATACGATGCCTATATTTGCCGCACTTTTTCTAGTGTTCGCGATGGCGAACGCAGGGTTACCCGGAACGAGTGGTTTTGTTGGTGAGTTCCTAGTCATTATGGGCGCAATGGCAACTAATTTTTGGTTTGCATTTGCTGCTGCAATGACCCTTATACTGGGGGCTGCTTACACGCTTTGGATGTACAAGCGCGTAATATTTGGGAATGTAAGCAGCGAAAAAGTCGCGGGCTTTAAGGATGTTAACGCCCGTGAGTTCGCTATGTTGTTTGTTTTGGCTTTATTAGTTATTGGGGTAGGGCTGTATCCCAAGCCGTTTACAGATGTGATCGGCGTTTCGGTGTCTACAATATTAGAGCTCGCTTCGGTGACTAAAAACTGAAGCGATAGTTAAGTTTAAGAGATATTTACGTCATACATGGATTTTCAACTATTAGATTTATACACGCTCGTACCGGAGATTTTTCTACTCATTGGGGTGAGCGCCATTTTACTACTCGACTTATTTTTAAGTGAAGAGCAGCGTGACGTGACATTTTACTTTTCACTGATAGTTTTAGTGGTAACGAGCATCTTGCCGTGGTTTTTTTATGATGCGGATCCGCGTGTGATTATGAATGGTCTGATCGTTTCAGACTCGCTTGGCGCAGCATTGAAATCATTCTTATGCTTGCTGATCGCTGTTGGCCTTCTTTATTCTAAGAATTATTTGTTATCTCGTGGGCTTCATCGAGGTGAGTACTTTTCGCTCACATTATTCGCTACTCTGGGAATGATGGTGATGATTTCATCTAATCATTTCTTGAGTCTATATCTTGGTCTTGAGCTCTTGAGTTTAAGTTTGTATGCGATGGTTGCGCTTCAACGTGATTCTGGGCGCAGTTCTGAGGCTGCCATAAAGTATTTTATCTTAGGGGCTATAGCTTCTGGCATGCTGCTCTACGGGATGTCCATGGTTTATGGTGCAACCGGGAATTTAAATATTGAGGCAATCGTAGCTTCGGTCCTAGCGGATGATGCGGATTCCACTTTGCTCCGGCTTGGAGTGGTTTTCTTGATTGTGGGTATCGGCTTTAAGTTGGGAGCTGTGCCGTTTCATATGTGGGTGCCCGATGTTTATCAAGGCTCACCGACTTCAGTAACCTTGTTGATCGGTACGGCACCAAAAATTGCGGCTTTCGCTTTTGTACTGCGTTTATTAGCCGAGGCTCTCGGTCATCCATCCCTACATCAGGAATGGAGCCAAATGCTTACTGTTCTGGCGGTAGCATCCCTAGTAATCGGTAACGTGGTAGCGATTGCGCAAACAAATTTTAAGCGCATGTTGGCGTATTCAACCATCGCGCATATGGGATTTTTGTTGGTAGGGTTTATGACGGGTTCTATGACAGGATATAGCGCGTCGCTTTTTTACGTTTTAACATATGTTTTGATGGCCTTGGGCGGATTTGGGGTCATTTTGTTGTTAGCCAGAGATGGTTTTGAGGCCGAGGAATTGAGTGATTTGAGTGGATTAAGCCAAAGAAATCCGTGGTGTGCTTTCCTACTGATGATTATTTTATTTTCTATGGCGGGCATTCCGCCAACCGTAGGTTTCTGGTCCAAGCTATTCGTGATCCAAGCGATTGTAGATTTAGGTTATGTGGGACTTGCCGTACTTGCCGTTATGACGTCGCTTGTTGGAGCGTTCTATTATTTGAGAGTTGTAAAAATTATGTACTTTGATGAGAATGAAGTATCGAATAGCGCGGTTACTTATCGCACTGGGATGGCGATTTTCGGTGTGAATGGCTTTTTGTTGCTTGGTTTAGGTCTATTTCCTGGTTGGCTGCTTTCACTTTGTGAAACCCTAATCGAGAGTTCAGTCAGAACATTTTGATTAATGGCTCAAGATTTCACTGAAAAGCAGCTTAGCTCTCGTTTGATCTATGGTGGAAAGATGCTCGAAGTCCGTGAGGATGAAGTCAAGCTTCCCAGCGGAGCTGACTCAACTCGAGAGTACGTAGTCCATCCTGGAGCATCAGTGATTGTCCCAATGTTTGAAGACGGGACTGTGTTGGTTGAACGGCAGTATCGTTATCCCGTGAGAGAGCATATGCTCGAGCTCCCGGCTGGTAAAATTGATCAAAAAGAAGACCCGGAAAGGGCAGCGCGAAGAGAACTGTTAGAGGAAACAGGCTATGAAGCCGGCCGGTGGGACTTTATTGGTACTTTAATGCCATGTATTGGGTACTCTGATGAGTTGATACACGCATACTTAGCCCGCAATTTGACGTATTCCAAGCAAAACTTAGATGACGAAGAGTTTCTGGAGACTTCTAAAGTGTCGATGAACGTGTTACTGCAACAATCTCTTAATGCGCAGATTCAGGACGCAAAAACTATCATCGCGCTGCTATGGGCGGAGCAGTTTTTAAAAAAATCCGCGTAGAAGCCACAAAATTACTTGAGATGATCTAAAGGTCTTGAATTCTCTGTTCTTGCCCCCATCTCGTTGATCAACAAAGTACATAATTCATTTTAATGGAGTGATATTTAATGTCAGATTCTGTTTCTAAAGAGACACTCGGGTTCCAAACTGAAGTCAGTCAGCTACTAAAACTTATGATTCACTCCTTGTACTCAAACAAGGAAATCTTTTTAAGGGAGCTCATTTCAAACGCGTCCGACGCATGCGATAAGCTTCGATTTGAAGCGCTAACTGATGCTTCGCTCATGGGCGATGACTCCGATCTACAAATAGACATCTCCGTTGATCGAGAAAAACGAACAGTCTCCATCTCTGATAATGGGATTGGAATGTCTCGAGATGAGGTGGTTCAAAATATTGGGACTATTGCGAAGTCTGGGACCAAAGAGTTTTTTAATAAACTGACCGGAGATCAGGCGCAGGATGCGACATTAATTGGACAATTCGGAGTGGGATTCTACTCATCATTTATTGTGGCGGATAAAGTTACATTAATTTCTCGAAGAGCTGGACTGCCAGAGTCCGAAGCGGTCTGCTGGGAGTCAGCAGGTGAGGGTGATTTTACGGTTGAAACTGTTTCAAAACCAAGCCGTGGCACGCAAATCATTCTTCATTTGAGGGCGGATGAGGATGATTTGTTAGAGGGATATCGGCTTAAAACAATTGCTCAGCGTTACTCAGACCACATTAATCTTCCTATTTTTATGCCTAAGGAAGAGTGGGATGAGAAGGAGAGTAAATATGTCCTACAAGATGAGTCTGATCAGATCAACCAGGCTTCAGCCATATGGGCGCGACCAAAGAGCGAGGTCTCGGATGAGCAGTATCAAGATTTTTATAAGCACATTTCTCACGACATGGAGAAACCCTTAGCTTGGGCTCATGCGCGAGTCGAGGGAAAAAGTGAGTACACCCAGTTATTATATGTGCCGAGTAAGGCGCCTTATGATCTATGGAATAGAGAGCATAAGCGCGGATTGAAGTTATACGTTCGCCGCGTATTTATTATGGAGGACGCAGAGCAACTATTGCCCGGTTATCTTCGGTTTGTGAAAGGTGTTGTGGACTCTTCGGATCTCCCGTTAAATGTGTCACGAGAGATATTGCAGGAATCAAGAGATGTTGAGGCAATTCGCAAGGGCTGTGTTAATCGAGTGCTAGGCATGATCGAGGACATGGCCGAGAATCAAGAAGATAAGTTTGCGGTTTTTTGGACTGAGTTTGGTTCTGTACTTAAGGAGGGAGTCGGAGAAGATTGGAGCAATAAAGAGCGTATTGCTAAATTACTGCGGTTCTCAAGCACTGCGGATAGTGGTGACAAGCAGGTTGTGGCGTTAAACGACTATGTTGGACGTATGAAAGAGGGGCAGGATAAGATCTACTACATTACAGCTGAGACTCACGCTGCAGCGAAATCAAGTCCTCATCTTGAAATATTCAAGAAAAAAGACATCGAAGTTCTCTTGCTATCTGATCGTGTAGATGAATGGGCAGTCTCGAATCTTCAGGAATTTGATGGCAAGAAACTCGTTTCGGTCGCTAAAGGTTCTCTTGATTTAGGTTCAATTGATAATGCTGCGGATAGTGAGAAAGATAAGGATGATGCAGAAAGTAGTGATCTAATTAACCGAATTAAGGAATCATTGACAGGTAAGGTTAAGGACGTACGCGTGTCAAGTAGACTCGTAGACTCTCCATCATGTTTGGTATCTGATGAAGATGAGATGAGCATGAACTTATCTAGAATGTTAAAGGCGGCCGGTCAAGAGGTTCCTGCTGTTGAGCCAATTCTGGAGATTAACGTTAACCATCCTATCGTAAAGAAGATGTCAGACGAAAAAGACCAAGATCGCTTCTCGGACTGGAGTTCCATTGTTTTGGATCAAGCCATGTTGGCTGATGGTGGTACGTTGGAAGATCCGGCAACATTTGTGGTCAAGTTAAACAATCTGATTCTAGATTTATCGCAAAATACTTGATTCCGACAACGGCTAGGGATACATTCAAGCGGCTAGGATAAGTTTCTGACCCTTCGCAAACGCTTCCGTTTGCGTTGCCGTTTAGGAGTCGCGATGATTAGTGTGCTTCCGAATACTATTACCCTCGGACGTTTATTGTCGGTCCCGCTGCTGGCAATTTTGCTGTCTGGTTACGATTATCAACTGGCATTTTGGTTCTTTTTGGCGCTAAGTTTTTCGGATGGTCTTGATGGCTACATCGCCCGTAGATTCAATGCGATTACTCCCGTAGGCACATTACTTGACCCGGTCGCTGACAAGCTATTGGTTATTACTTCTGCGTCCGTGCTCGTTTGGGATGGCCTTCTACCGTTGTGGATTGGGGCTCCATTAGTGTTAAGGGATGTTGCCATGTTAAGTGCGGGGTTGCTCGATAGTAAGTTAAGGGAAACTCCTGTGCCATCGAACATATGGGGTAAAGCGCATGCAGGCCTTGCGTTCTTAGCCATTGGTCTTGCTATTGGTGAGGCCGCGAATTTATTTTTTAGCGGATGGGTTTCTCATGCCATATGGTCCGCTTTGTTAGTGACTGTATCTATTACTAGTGTTGTTTATTGCGCCGCATGGCGACGTATTCACGTTCTCGGAAGTTCTTAATTAAACGTGCTTCCAACTGGCCGGACGCTTTTCAATAAACGCGTCTATTCCTTCGCCAGCATCAAACGCCATCATATTGCATGCCATAGTTTCCGCAGCAAACTTATACGCGTCATCAACGCCCATTTCCATTTGTCTGTAGAGCATTCTTTTCCCAGTTGCTACTGCAACAGCTGACTTACGGATGATAGATTGAGCCATCTTCATTACTTCCTCGTCTAAATTTTCGGCGGCAACAGACTTGTTGATTAGGCCGAGCGATTCAGCGGTCTTTGAATCAATAAATTCTCCGGTGAAGAGCAGCTCTGCCGCTTTTTTTCTGTGAATATTTCGTGAAACAGCAACAGCAGGTGTTGAACAGAATAAACCATAATTTATTCCCGAGGTCGCAAATTTAGCTTCATTAGATGCTATGGCAAGGTCGCAAGTCCCTACGAGTTGGCAGCCAGCTGCAGTCGCGATCCCATGTACTTTGGCAATAACCGGTTGAGGTATTCTCATGACAGTCAGCATGAATTGACTGCAAGTGTTGAACAAAGAATCATAATATTCTCTGGATGGATTGGCGCGCATTTGCTTTAAATCATGCCCAGCACAAAATGCTGCTCCGCTGCCTTCCAAAACAACTACGCGAATCGAAGAATCGTTACTGATCTTATCTAACTCAGTTTGCAATGCTGCAAGTAGCTCCTCTGAGAGGGCGTTGTAAGCATCGGGTCGGTTGAGTGTCAGGTTGGCAATACCTTCCCGATCTGTTCTAAGTAGCACAGCCCCATCAACGTTGAGCCTCGCTGTATTTTCCGCTCCCATATTGGTCTTCTCCCAAACGTTTCGTTTCGCGTAGTATAACGTCAATACAAGATTAGGTTGTAAATTCAAGAAAACAATGATTGAGACAAGTGCTTTTATCGATCGGGATAAGTTATGACGTTTAGTAACCTTTCATTCACGCTTATTGACTACTTGGCAATAACGATATTTTATTTTGGTTGGGTCGGTTACGCTAAATTTGCCCGACGCGCAGCTGCTAATGGAATGCCGAGCTTGATGAGTGTTATGGTGCGTTACCGTGAAGACTGGTGGCGCGGCACCATTGGCAGGGACCTAAAGATAGTTGATACAAATATTATTCTTACGCTGTCTAATGGCGCAACTTTTTTTGCGTCAACGACTATCCTAATATTGGGTGCGCTTCTAGCCCTTTTGGGCACAACTGATCGAGCAATCGAGATCCTTGCTGATTTACCTTTCGCGGTAAAAAATGACACTTTCGCTTGGGATTGCAAAATCGTTCTTCTTCTCGCAATTTTTATTTATGCTTTTTTTAAATTCACTTGGTCATTGAGGCAGCATTTCTTTTGCTCCGTGATGGTGGGCGCAGCGCCGGGCGCGGATACGGATACGAAAGTGCGTGAGAAGTTTGTTCAGCGCGGCGCACAAATGGCGAGTACGGCATCGAATACTTTCAATGATGGATTACGAGCGTATTACTTCGGTTTGTCGGTATTGCCTTGGTTTCTAAATGCTTGGCTCTTTATAGTTTCGACTATTGTAGTTATAGGAATTTTGTATCACAGAGAATTTAAGTCCGATGCGCTTAAAGCAATGTTAGGCCATGATTAGTTAAAATACCGACTGTTCAACGTAGAAAGAGCAGTTCCATGCTCCATGTGATGGTGTTTGAATAGAGAAACATGCATATCACTATTTAGCCAATACGAAAGAACGCTTGAGGCGTATGAGCCTAGTTGGCTTTAGCCTGACTCGTCATCCCATTTCAGTTCTTTCAAATACCCCTTGGTAAAGTCTTTAGCTTCTTTAATAAAATCAAAGAAATCCGCTTCAAAAGCGTCGAATTGATTAGCGAGATCAGATGCCCCGCCCAATAATGCGTTACCGCGTTTTAGTCTTGAGCCCAGCCGTTCAATTTGTCGGGTGATGCCAGCTATAGATGTATAAGTTCCAAACCAGTCCTCATTTATGATGAGTTTAGATACACGCTTAAATTGAGATGGATTTTCGGGACGATCTTTGAGTACAACCTGATAGACGTAATGGCTGAATTCACTCAAGCTGTCGGTGTGCAACTGTGACCAATTTTTGGCAATAATATGATCAAAATACATATCGATTAGAATTTTTGAATACCGTTTGTAGGCGGGATTAATTCTTCCCGCGCTCCGCCTAAAAATAATCGACTGATCTGAAAATGTATCAATCTTTCTATGTAGCCTTATGCCATTGACAACATTTTGACTATGAACGGTTTCTAGCTGTCCATCGATAGGACCTTTTATAAAATCCCCGAGGATGCTACCAAGATGCCAATCCTCGTCATGTGGGGATAGGAAAAGATGTGCGAGGTAATTCATGATGTGTTCGCTAGTTATAAAGAGTATTAATTTTTTGTTTTGTAATGATCCTGTGTAACTAAATTGACCTGGAAGCCATAAAGGTGAGTCTATACGAGGGATCAGTCGTTATAATCATCTTAAAATGAAAAAGGATAAGTATCTTTAAATGAACAATAGCCAAAATTCTACGTTCGATGTAAGTTCCTATGAGCAAATAATGAGCCTCGCCAATGAGATCGGGTTAGATTCGCCCTCTAGTCAGGCGCCCCGAGATTTAGGAGCACTCAAAAAATTGGTCGATTCTTTGATTGACGCTGGACTTGGTGACGCGGTTAAGCAGGCTTGTTGGCATCCGAATGCTATTTCGGCGGGGCAGCTAGTCAGGCAGTCCACAGATGCTGTATTAGCATCACATGACCAAGAGGCAACATTTCGATTGGATCTATTTGTGATACCAGTGATATTGGTAGTAGGTGCCCAGAAATCGATCACGCTCCCCACTGTATTACCTGATGTGAACGCATTGAGCAGCATTTTTGAAAGTCTTGGTGTATTAGGACATTGTAAAAATTTCGGTCTAGCAAATTGCTTGACCAATTACGAGGTATTGCACGAATATCCATTTGAGTCTTGGCGACTTTCCGGCCAATACAATGATTCAACGAGTATGGCAATGTTGGATTTTCCAGAAAGTCCGATAGAGAGTTCATCAGGTTCAGAAACTGCCCACTTGAGATTTTTGTGCGGAGTCGCGTTGAGCTCCACGTCGGCACCGTCCATTTTTGAGACCGCCGGGGATATTGGGAGATGGGGAATGAAATTTGCGGAAACCGTGAGTGCGCAGTTATCTGCAGCAGATTGTTCGGTTTTGGCGTTACCAAGATCCCCTAGGCCCCTGATAAAATCTCTAGAGGAGGGGTATTGGGCAGTGAGGGAGGTGGGCTTTCAATTGTTCGCGAGTAATGCGCTTAATCATGCCCGTCTCAAGTTTGGCGAGCCAGATATTTTTATTGATTCGAGTGCGGCCGGTAAAGTGTTGATTCGATTATCGTCGTTATTCGATGATTCATTTGATAGAACCTATGATTTTCCTGTTGCGCCTTATGAATCCCATGATCAAGTGTTAGCCAATATCGATGAGTTTTTGAGAGAAATAGGGATTCAGCGTTACCAATTAAAAGTTGCTGACGGCGAGGAGCAGTTCATTAATTGTGAAACATAATAGATTGCGATTTGTTACGTTGAGGTATGGCGTGCAAATTGGTCTCAAAAATTAATTGTAGAAAGTCTTTATGAAAACAGTGTTGGTAACTGGGGCAGGTAGAGGCATTGGTTTGGCTACTGCAAAAAAATTCTCATCGATGGGTTGGGAAGTTCTGTCTTTGGACAAACAGTTTGACGATGACTATGTTGGTGAGCGTATACAATTTGATCTCAGATGCCTTGATGAAATTTCTAAATTAATTGATGGTTTAGATCCGATTGATACACTCGTTAATAATGCGGCGGTCTTGTTCTGCGATCCTGTGGATGCGATACCAGAAAAGCATATTCGTGAGATTTTGGAGGTAAACCTTTTGGCGCCAGCAAGGCTAATTGAGTCTGTATCTCCTTACATGCAGTCTCGAGGTGGCGGTCGTATTGTTTCGGTCGGTTCGGTGTCTGCCTTTACAGGTCATCCTGATCTTTGGTATGGAGCGACAAAGGCTGCTTTGTTGAATCTCACAAAAAGTTATGCGTTGCACCTTGGTCGTCATAATGTGCTCGTGAATGCGGTTGCTCCTGGCCCAACGTTAACCAAGATGTATGAAGATCTGCCTGAGTCTCGGAAAGAGTCCGTGATGAGCAGTGTGTATAGTGGTCGACCTTGTTTGCCTGAAGAGGTGGCGGAAACTGTCTTCTGGTTGGGAGCATTGAGTCCAGCTTATGTGTCTGGAACTACTGTTGATGTTAATAACGGTTCTTATCCAAGATGATGAGTGTTGATTATATTGGCAGTGCATTTTTTCGGTCACTCACCCAGTGAAGTTTGAAGCAGAAGAGACGCCCTATTTTGGCTTAGGTCCGGACCTGGTTTTGAATGCTCTTGATAATGTCGGCTGGAAAACGACTGGAGCATTAATGCCACTAAATAGTTTTGAGAATCGGGTGTATCAAATCGGTGTTTATGATGAAGATCGAGAATTCGAAGTGGTGGCCAAATTTTATAGACCTGGTCGTTGGTCTCAAAACCAATTAATCGAAGAACATCAATTTACGTTCGAATTGGTTGATTTCGAATTACCGGTGATTGCGCCCATCAGAAAGAATCGAACATCTTTATTTAAGGCGGACCAATTTCAATTTTCCGTTTTTGATAAAAAAGGAGGGCGAGCGCCTAACTTAGAGGATGATGCGGTTTTAAGTTGGATTGGACGGTTGATTGGACGCATCCATGCCGTGTCTGCGAAGCAGCCTTTCGAGTATCGACCGACTATCAATACAGAACAGTTTGGGCGAACACCTGTTCGCTTTATTATCGAAAATGAATTGGTGCCGTTCGAGTTACGTGATTCTTATCAAGGCCTTGTAGACCTCGCATTAGCGACAATTGATTCAGCGTTCAATCAAAACCAAGATTGCGCGTTCATCCGACTTTTGGGTGATTGTCACCCGGGTAATATTTTGTGGATGGATGATGGTCCAAGTTTCGTCGATTTAGACGATGCCGTTATGGGACCAGCAGTACAGGATTTATGGATGCTACTCTCCGGCGATAGAGAGTCCATGGCATTGCAGTTACGTAAAGTGTTGATGGGGTACGAGCAATTTATGGAGTTTGACTATAGGCAGGTTTCCTTAATAGAGCCGCTTAGGACTTTACGTATCATTAACTATGCTGGATGGTTGGCGCAGCGGTGGAATGATCCGGCTTTTAAGGTGGCGTTTCCATGGTTCGGTTCTCAACGATATTGGGAAGAGCACATGGGGCACATACGAGAACAAATTGGTTTGATGCAAGAGGGTTTTTCGATTTGATCGTGAAGATATTTTTGGGCGGGTATTTTTGAATTTTTAGTCGGATGTTTCATTTTTGTTTTTCTGACACAATAATCATAAGCATAAATTCCTAAGGATCGTTTAATGTTGTATGCGTTACATGAATTGCAACGTTCGCTACTCTCACCCATGGTGACTGCAGCCAGCGTTTTGAAAGAGGTTACCCATAGTCCTCTCAACCCTTTAAGGGACCTTCCTTTTGTCAGAGCAGTTGGCGCAAATAGCGAGTTATTCACGCGCTTAATGCAGAGATACCACAAGCCCAATTGGGATATTGAAACGGTTGACGTAGATGGTAAACCGGTCGCTGTAAAGACCGAAATTACAATTGATAAGCCGTTTTGTAAATTAATACATTTTCGAAAAGAGACTAAAGTTAAAGGCCCTAAGTTACTCGTTGTGGCGCCGCTATCAGGGCACTTTGCAACTTTGTTACGTGATACGGTTAGAACAACGTTAGCCGACCACGATGTTTGGGTCACTGACTGGGTCGATGCAAAGATGGTGCCTCTATCTGATGGCGAATTTCGTCTCGAGGATTATGTTGATTATATAAAAGAGTTCATTTGCTCTTTGGCACCGAGACTAAATGTAATGTCTGTCTGTCAGCCGACAGTTCCTGTCTTAGCCGCAGTTTCTTTACTGGCATCTGAGCGCAATCCTCGTATACCAGATTCGATGATTATGATGGGCGGCCCCATTGATGCAAGACGTAGTCCTACCGCTGTCAATCAGTTTGCTGATGAGCATTCTCATCAGTGGTTTACCAATCAAATGGTTATGCGAGTTCCACAAAATTACCCCGGGTTTTCAAGGTTGGTTTATCCGGGATTCATGCAGCATGCAAGTTTTATGGCGATGAATCCGGATCGTCATTTAAATGCGCATTGGGAGTTTTATAAGCATCTCATGCAGGGTGATCAAGATAGTGCTGAGGCGCACCGACAGTTTTATGATGAGTACAATGCTGTTTTGGATATGCCTGCCGAATACTATTTAGATACGGTTCGTATCGTTTTTCAGGATTTTTTATTGCCGAGAGGTGAGTGGAATATAAGAGAGCAAAGGGTGGACCCCGGAGCAATTACGAAAACTGCGCTCTTTACAATTGAGGGTGAATTAGACGATATTTCTGGTAACGGTCAGACAGAGGCAGCGCAGTCATTGTGCTCAGGAATTCCTAAAACTCGTCGCAAACATTTACTCGCGAAAGGTGTGGGGCATTACGGTATATTTAGCGGTCGAAAGTTTAGAACGATTATCTACCCACAAATTTCACAGTTTGTTCAAAAACAAATGAGAAGTAAAAAGCAGTTAGCTTAATAGTCGGTTAAGCTGTCAGTTTATCAAGTGAATCGTGCGTGATCGGGTTCAGTTGATTCGGTTTAGGGTTTAGAGATTTTTTTCGGTGATTGAAACATTGGAGGATGGTATGACAACAGTAGTTAAGTTTCATAAAACAGGTGGCCCAGGAGTTTTGTCCGTTGAAGAAGTGGTCGTTGGTAAACCCAAGCGAGGGGAAGCTCGGGTTCGTCATACCGCGATAGGATTAAATTTTATTGATACGTATCATCGATCTGGGCTTTATCCGTTACCGTTACCCAGCGGTGTTGGCTTAGAGGGTGCTGGTGTCGTAGAAGCAGTTGGTGCGGGTGTTACTAACGTTAAGCCAGGTGATCGCGTGGCTTATGCCGGAGGGCCTCCGGGGGCTTACGCTCAGGAGCGTAATATGCCTGCGGCAAAGTTAGTCAAAGTGCCGGCTGGCGTTTCTGATGAGGACGCGGCTGCGATGATGCTCAAAGGGCTGACAGTTCAAATGCTCATTCGTCGCGTTTATCGAGTTCAAAAGGGTGACACCGTCTTGTTTCATGCTGCGGCTGGTGGCGTCGGGCTGATTGCGTGTCAATGGCTTAATGCTCTTGGCGCTACGGTGATTGGTACAGTGGGGTCGGACGCAAAAGCGAAAATTGCTAAGGCCCACGGATGCCATTACACAATTAATTATTCAAAAGAAAACTTTGCTGATCGTGTTCGTAAAATTACCAAGGGACGCGGTGTGCCGGTGGTATTTGATTCGGTTGGTAAAGACACCTTCCACGGCTCGTTAGATTGCTTGCAACCAAGAGGATTGGTGACGGTGTTTGGTAATGGGTCGGGTCCGGTTAAAGATGTTGATATCAATATCTTAGCCAAGGGATCTTATTATGTAACACGACCCTCTATCATGATTTATACGGCCCAACGTGCTGACTTAGAGGCTAGTGCGAAGGAATTATTTAGTATGGTGAAGTCTGGAAAAGTGAAAATTGATATCAACCAGCGATACGCATTGACTGATGCTGCTAAAGCTCATCGTGATCTAGAAGCGCGTAAAACTACGGGTTCAACGATTCTTTTACCTTAAGCGTTCACAGAACAAAAAACGCCGCATGTGCGGCGTTTTTTTTTTGCCCGATTGCTTTTTTGTGATTAGGTTTATGGCTGGTAGTGTCCAATAGTGACTATCCGGTTTTATATAATTGATCAACAGGGAGGGGGTATGTTTCGATTAGATGGTAAGACAGCTTTGATTTCGGGGGCGTCGCGTGGGCTTGGATGGGGGATGGCTAAGGCGTTGGCAAAACAAGGTGCGCACGTATTTTTAAATGGGCGGGATGCGGCCAGTCTTGAGCCGCGCGCGTTGGAGTTGGTTAGTGATGGTTTTTTGGCGACAGCAATCGCATTTGATGTGAGTCAACCTGAGGATATTCAGCGAGCTGTCGATCAGATTGTTTCGGTCAATGGTAGTTTGGACATTCTTATCGCAAATGCAGGGATACAACACCGTTCACCAATCGTTGATTTTAGCGAGGATGAATTCCGGCGCGTTATGGATACTAATCTGATCGGCGTTTGGTTATTGGCTAAAGAAGCCTCGAAACATATGATTCAAGCGCACGGTGGCCGCATTATTTTTACGGGCTCAATCACAGCTCATTTGGGGCGTGCCACCATATCTGCATACATTGCGTCGAAAGGAGGCGTGCACGCGTTAGCGCGGCAGCTGGCAGTCGAGTTGGGTGACAAAGGTATTACTACAAACGTTATTTCGCCTGGATATTTTTCAACGGAGATGAATGAGCATTTAATTGCGGATAAAGACTTTAACGAATGGGTCTGTTCGCGCGTACCGGTTAGACGTTGGGGCAACCCAGATGAAATTGGTGCGGCTGCAGTGTTTTTGGCCTCAGACGAGTCCGCTTACATAAATGGCCATGTGCTGACCATGGACGGAGGGTTCAGTATTTCGATGTAATACCCCGCTGAGGGTTGCATTTCCAGCTTTTATGGAATTTATCGCTTTTGTACATGTCCACCTTCATATACGTTAGAATGCGCAAGCTAATGAATTTAGTGTTTTTTTCTTGCCACAACTACCATTCTATTTTATGTCCAAAGAAGATAAATATACTGCGGAAACGATTACGGAAATTACAACTTGGGCGCCGAATCTATTTAGTTTCAAGTTGACTCGGTTTTCGGGATATCGGTTTATTCCGGGACAGTTTTCGCGTCTTGGAATCAAAAAAGAGGATGGAACCATTGTTTGGCGGGCATACTCGATTGTATCGGCGAGCTATGATGAGTTCCTAGAGTACTTCTCCATCGTGGTTCCAGATGGTGAATTCACGAGTCGTCTATCAAAGCTTGAAGTGGGTGACGAAGTTCTTGTTGAAAAAATGAACTATGGTTTTTTGACGACGGCGCGCTTTGAGCAAGGTAAAGACCTTTGGATGCTAGCAACTGGTACTGGACTTGCTCCTTTCATTAGCATTCTGTACGAGTTAGAGACCTGGGATGCGTACGAAAATATCGTTCTGGTCTACAGCGTTCGAGAGGCTAATGAGTTGGCGTATATGGAGGCGATCGACGGCCTTAAAAGTCATGAATATTTTGGGGAATTCGCGCACAAATTCCGATTTCTTCCTGTGGTGACGCGGGAGAAGTTTCCGGGAGCTTTAGATAAACGGATACCGGTTCTTCTCGAAAATGGTGAGCTTGAGGAAAAGCTGGGTTTGCCATTGAATAAGGAGCGAAGTCGTATCATGATTTGCGGTAATCCTGAGATGGTGGATGATACGCGCGGTTGGTTCACTGAACATGGCTACACGGTAAGTCGTCGCTCAAAGCCGGGACATTTAGCGCTTGAAAACCTTTGGTAGTTGCTATTCTGCGAATATGAATTGAGAAGATTTTGCTGAAATATTCTCTTTTACTCGCTTCCAAGCCACTATAAATTTCATTAATTCAGTAATTTAAGTTCAATATCGGCTATTTGAAGTAATTTAATTTAAAAAGTTATTGCGAATCATTATCATTTGCATTTATAATAATCCCAACGTCAAGAAAAAAGTATTAATAAGCAGGGGTGAATTAAATGCAAGCATTATTCAATTTGAAAAAAATCACAATATTATGCGTCGTATCCGCCGTAGTTCTCTTGGTCGCTAAGCCAACTTGGGCACAAGAAGATCTGAATGAGCGTATCAGAGCGTTAGAAGAAGAGCTCATGGACCTCAGAGATATGGTTAACGCGCAGAAAGAAACAGTCAGAACAATAGAGCAAAAAACTGCTGGTACCGGAGACACTTCTATCGGTGGTTACGGTGAGTTGAATTACGCTAACTTCGACGGCGACAAAAAAGATGAATTCGACGTTCAGCGATTCATTATGTTCTTAGGACATAAGTTCAGTGATCGAACACGAATGATGTCTGAGATCGAATTTGAGCACGCTCAAGTCAAGGGGGGTGAGTCCGGCGGTGAAGTCGCGATGGAACAAGCTTATATCGAGCACACTCTTAAGAATGGTCTTAACTTTCGAGCTGGCCTTCAGATTGTTCCCATTGGTTTGATTAATGAATACCATGAGCCGCCAGTATTCTATGGAATGGAGAGAAATAATATTGAAACCAAAATTATTCCATCGACCTGGCGGGAGATTGGTTTTGGATTTGCCGGCAGCACTTTTGGTGGTCTAGACTATTTTGCCGGGACGACTACGACACCAGATGCAAGTAAGTTTACGGCTTCATCTGCATCGACAGGTTTTAAGAAAATGCGCGTTAGTGGTAAGCAAGTCACAGCTAACGATATGGGCTATTACGCTGGATTCAACTATACAGGGCTCCCAGGCTTGAAGTGGGGCGGTACAATTTGGACTGGTAATACTGCTCAAGATGGTCAAGGGAAGGGTACTGATGCTGCTGAGCTGGCTAATGTAGATGCTCGATTAACCATATGGGATTTACACGCACAATACGATGCTAACGATTGGAAACTAACCGCGCTCTATGCTGCAGGTACGCTTGGTGATACCGAAGCAATTAACGCTTCAGCGAGTATTAGTGCAGGATCTGACGATGCGGCTCCAGAGGAGTTTTCTGGTTGGTATGTAGAGGCTGGTTACAAAGGATTAATGTTGGGGGATTACAATATTCAGCCTTTTTACAGATATGCCGATTACAACACACAGGAAAAAGTTGCTGCTGGTTTCACAACGGATCCCAATAATGCCGATACTGTAATGACTTATGGTATTAGTTTTTATTTGGACCCGGACGTCGTTCTAAAACTAGACGTACAAGATTTTGACAATAATGGCCAGAACGACTCCACAAACATTGGTATCGGTTGGATGTTCTAAATAAATCCTAAGACTCCCCTTTCGTTGCTTCTGCATAGTGGTAGCGAAAATTCAAATGGCGCTTTTTAAGCGCTGTTTGTTTTTACACATCAGGTTATTGTGCTTCTTAAACCTCTAACTTAAGGCTACTTTGAGGTGATACAGTCTTTTAATTAAAGGTATTCTATGTTCCTATTTAAGCGTTAATAACGCATCAGCCAGCACTAGAGGCCTGAATGAAAGAGTCTTTTAGAAAAATGAATGCCGCTGAAATTTTATCGGAGCAGCGAAAAAACCTTACTTTAATTGGCGCGCTGCCTCTCGATTTGGAGCCTACCAATGAGAGTGCAGGCTACCGTTTGCAGGAGCGTGTGAACCGAATCTTAGAGGGATCATTAGGGCCGGTTGTCGGACATAAAATTGGTTGTACGACATCCGTGATGCAGCGTTTTTTAGGCATACCGACACCTTGCGCTGGCGAGATCTTTGCTCGCACAGTATTGAAAGGTCACGGGCGTGTGCCTCGCCAGGGTTTTAGGAAAATTGGGATTGAGTGTGAAATTGTAGTCTCAATTTCCAAAACGATTACACCGGATACTTATTCTGAAGCAGCATGTTCATCTCTAAATGTGATTGACTCTATGATGGTCGGAATGGAAATTGTGGATGACCGCTATAAGGATTACGCATCATTAGGGGTTCCTACCTTAATTGCTGATAATTTTTTTGATAGTGGGTGTGTGTTGGGTGAGGCGGTTTGTGATTGGCAAAAGTTAGATTTAAATAACCTGTTGGGCACTACCCGTGTCAATGGTGTTGTTTTAGGGACGGGAAAAGGTTCTTTGATAATGGGGTCACCTCTAAAGGCACTTGATTGGTTTATTAAGTCTAGAGTTAGTCGAGGTTTATCTGTAAAGAAGGATCAATTTGTCATGCTAGGAAGTGTTGTTGAGACAAAATGGCTGGAGGCGGGAGATATGGCAGAGGTTGAGATTGATTCCTTGGGTTCGGTAACTCTTGAGGTTGCATAGCCTGCTTTACTTTAAATCCACGCTAGCAAATGATTAAATTTGAGTTTAAAGCTTAATTATCGTGTAACGTAATGCTCATCTATGGTGTCTATGGGCGACTAGTTAATTCATTTATTTGGGAGCTGAGGTGTTAACCGAAGAACAAATTAGCCAATACCATACAGATGGTTACGTCATTGCACGGTCTGTTATTGACGAAGACTTACTCGGCCGAGTTAAGAATGTGGTTACCGAGATGCTCAACGAGGCGCAAGGATTGCGCGATCACGATGAAAAATTTGATTTGGAGCCATCTCATAGTCCAAGTTCGCCTAAAGTGAGGCGCATTAAAACACCACACAAATGGCACTCAATTTTTTGGGAGTTAATTAAAACTCGCGGGATGATTAGTTGTCTGACGAGCCTATTGGGTGAAGATGTACGATTGCATGGTTCAAAGTTAAATCTAAAGTCACCCCAGGATGGTTCGGCTGTTGAATGGCACCAAGACTGGGCTTTCTATCCACACTCTAATGACCATGTGCTCGCTGTGGGACTGATGCTTGACGATATGACTATGGATAATGGCCCATTAATGCTTGTGCCGGGAAGCCACCGAGTCGAAAAAGTTTGGGATCATCATCAAGATGGCTATTTTTGCGGTGCGATTTCCCCAAGTGTGAATCAGGATCTTGATTTCAGTAAAGCGGTACCTTGTTTAGGTCAGGCCGGTGATTGCTCATTTCATCATGTTCGCCTTGTTCATGGGTCTGCTCAGAATATTTCACCAGATCCGCGTCGGCTCATGTTGTATGAATGTGCGGCTGCGGACGCGTGGCCGTATTTGAAGTTCTTAGATTTAGAAGAATTCAATAGTCGAATGATCGTTGGTCATTCCACCTTGGAGCCCAGAGCGACGAATGTCCCTGTAAGAATGCCGTTTCCACCCGCAAAAAAACAAGGTTCTATTTACGAGAATCAAACTGCGCTAGCGGATCGGTTTTTCAAATGAGGAATTTATCGTGAATATACATTCAAATGCACAGCTACTTAATGAAACTCAGTTGAACCAATATGAGCGTGATGGATTCTTGTCGCCGATTAGAATTTTTTCGGAGCAAGAAGCGTATGCAATGAGGTCAAAGCTCGAAGCCTATGAGGCAACTCATGGATCCGTGATGAAGTCTCCTTACCGTAACAAACCTCATCTCGTATTCAACTGGGTGGCAGAGGTAATTCGGAATCCTAAAATACTAGATCTTGTTGAAGGTATACTCGGACCAAATTTACTTGTTTGGGGGACTAATTTTTTTATCAAAGAGCCTGATGATGGCACATTTATCTCTTGGCACCAAGACTCGACGTATTGGGGTTTATCCCGGCCGGACGTTCTAACAGTTTGGATCGCTTTGAGCCCAAGTCAACGTAATAATGGTGCAATGAAAATGATCCGGAGAAGTCATCAATTAGATCAGTTACCACATACAGACACGTTTGAAGAAGGGAATCTTCTGACTCGCGGACAGAAGGTTGACCACGAGGTTGCCGAGGAAGATGTCGCTTGGATTGAACTAGAACCTGGGGAGGCCTCCTTGCACCATGTGCGCATCATTCATGGTTCCGAAGCTAATAAAGGAGTAGATCGACGAGTCGGGCTAGCAATCCGTTTTGTTCCAACAGACGTGAGTCAAGTAAATGGGGTCAAAGATTTTGCTACTCTCGTTAGAGGTCGTGACGATTATCAACATTTCCAACATGAGCCATGTCCTCAGAAATCGTTAGGCGTAGCCGAGAAAAAAGTACACACGGAAATTGCTGACGAATCATTTAAGTTGTTTTATAAAGGGACTGGTCGAGAACCAAAATTTGGTGACTGAGTATTTATGGTGTTGTCCTGAAACTTTACTCGGGATAGCGGTCAAATGTGATGGTCTGTTCTCCTAAAGGTAGCGTAATCATGAAAAGATGTTTGGTGTGGATTGTTGGGTTTTTTTTCTGTTCAACTGCATACGCCGTTGAGTACTCAGTTGATTCGATTGCTGAAATCAGAGAAGGTGAAATTGCTAAGTTTTATCCAAATAGCGTTAGGGATAAATTTGGGGAACGTTATTTCGAAGTCATGATTCGACTCGTTGATGTGGAAGCTGTTGCGCCTCAAGCGTTATTTTCAAGAAGGATCACTTACCGGGCGCGATGCGATGATAAGGAATTAGCACCTTACGTCATTGATCTTCGCAATGTTGAGGGCAAATCATTAAAAATGATCATGGTGCCGCCTGGGGCAGAAGAGTTTAAGAAGCCTGTAATGGGTAGCCGAGAAGACGACTGGTTATGGCAGGTTTGTGGTTAGTGCCGACCAAGAGTTGACGGTTACCCATTTCCGGTTTCAGTCCATTTCCCCATCAGTTGATTAGACGGTAGTTGCGCATCCAATAGTTTATGAGTTGCCTCAATGCCGGCAATGGGGAGTCCGGCTGGATCGAGAAGCCCGATCTGAACAAGTACAGAGGCTTGGTCCCAATAAATGTGTTCATTGTGGAGTTTATCTCCTCGAAACTTGACGATTGCTACCAGTGGTATCTCGACCCGTTTACCCGTTGGTTGGATGCCAGGAAGCATCCAATCAATTTCAATATCATGCGTGAAGCAAAAAACCATTTCGTCGACAAGTATGCCTTCGCCGACTGTTCTGGAGACCGGTATTAGCATCGTATCCTTCGGAGTTTTAGGGATGAAGTGGTGCTGATAAAACCGTTTTAAATCAATTTGCCCAACACCACCCGTCATTGTGGGAATGTGATTAACATAAGGTTCGCTCACCATGGTAGCCATCGTAGCGTCTACGTCACGCGTGCCAAATTCATACTCACAATGCTTATCCCATAAATCAGAAAAATCGTAGTGTGGTCCCATTGATTTGCGAAATAAAGAAATCGAGCGTTGATGAGCGAGATCCGCTGTTGTTCTATGAAAGTGGCTAGATCCCGTTCTTGAGAAGCCATGATCTACTCCTGGATACACGTGAATATCTGTGTTTTCGTGTTCTTTTAAAGCTCCTTGAATTTTAGCAACGGTTTCCGGTGGTGCATATTGATCATCCTCGGCGAAGTGTAAAGCGATAGGAATGGAAATATCTTTTGCTTCCACCAGGTAATCGTCTATGGTGACTCCGTAGTAGGCAACTGCGCAATCAACTCCTGAGCGTGCAGCTGCTAGATAAGCGAGTCTTCCACCGAGGCAAAACCCGAGGGCGCCTACTTTTCCGATTACCTCGGATCTATTCCTTAGTGCCTTAACGCATTCAGTAATGTCTTCCATGCCTTTGTCTGTATCAAATTGCCCGAAAAGATCAAAGGCTCTTCCGAAGTCTTTCTCGGTGTAACCCAGTTGGATACCTGGTTCAATTCGCCAAAACAGGTCTGGCGCCAAGACGACATACCCTTCTTCCGCGTAGTGATCGGCGACAGATTGAATATAAGCGTTTACTCCAAAAATCTCTTGGCACAAGACAATGCCCGGGCCTTTGCCGTTTTTTGGCAAAGCCAGATAGCCACTGAACGAATCGCCGTCTTTTGCCTCCACCTGAATCCACTGTCCTGTCATGATGAGTCCTCTTGATGAATTAAACTAAATTGCTCCAAGTTTTCTTAGTTGTATAGTCTATCTTTTTTTGCGCTAGTTATATCCTTGACAAATGAATACCCAGTCCTTAAATTGGATTTGATATTTCGAAGTTTAAATAGTTTGTCTCTAGTGCAGCGGCACAACGCACAGAGAGGATGTTTCATGAAAGGTTTTTCGAGGCGGGAATTTCTTAAAGCCTCAGGGTCAGCGATTGCGCTCCCATTATCAACGTCTTTGACATTAAAAGGGTGCTCTTTCGATCAAGAGATGCTCACGATCGCCTACGGGGCAAATTTGAGTTCGTGGGACCCAACGACAGGGCTATCATCTTTGAACCCACAAATTCAGTCACTCTACAAGGCTGTATTTGATTCTTTTATTGGGCAAAGTCCTGATCGGAGTTTACGTCCCGGCATACTTATCGATTGGGGATGGAACGACGATCGATCCAAGATTCAGATGACCGTCAGGAGGGATGCCTTTTGGCATGATGGACTGCCAGTTACTGCAGATGATGTCGTGTGGTCTCTGGAGCGGGCTGGCAATTCAGTCAACGGTAATCCAATGCACTTTATTTGGAGCAAAATTACTAATTTTAGTGTCTCGGGTAATACAGTCACAGCGGATGTCAGCGAGTACGATCCGACGATCTTCAAGTGGATGGTCCACCTGACAGGATATATTTTGCCGAAGCATGCCTATACTGCTCTAGGTGCCGATGCGTGGGAGCAAACACCGATTGGCAGCGGTCCTTATATAGTTGACAAGTATGAGCAGAACAACTCGGTTTTACTTAGAGCATTTCCTCAATATTGGGGACCCAAACCTCAATTTGAAACTGTGCTGATCAAAATGATCCCAGATGCGCAAGCTCGCGTTGAGGCGCTTGAAGCCGGCAAATGTGATTTGGCTGTCGGTCTGTCTTTCAGTGAGTTTAATCGTGTAACCAGTAAAACATCGTGGACTGGAAACGCTTACCCGGTTACGGATGTAGGTCTGATCTTTTTAACGAACAAAGATGCATTAATGAAGGATAGAAATATTCGGCTCGCTATGCATCATGCCATTGATAAACAGAAATTAATCGATGAGCTGATGCTCGGATATGGAAGGCCAATGGATTCACTTCAGGTGCCGGGCTATGATGCATATGATCCATCCGTTGGCTTTGGCCGACCAATGGATTCATTTCAGGTACCTTTATTTGATGCGTACGACCCCTCAATCAAAACGGACTTTGACCCGTACCGCGCGAGAAATTATTTGTCAAAGTCAGGATATTCAAAATCAAAGCCCGTCAAGTTAACGATTCAGACAACTCAAGGGTATCGACCTAAAGACTACGAGATGGTCAAGATGATTACAGAGATGTGGCAGGAAGTCGGTATAGAAGCAAACATTCAGATCCACGCGGACAAGGAACACTTACGGCTGCGTGCAAGGCATGAACTGGCTCCAGCGGCTTTTTTTAACTGGAGTAATTCCACTGGAGATCCATTCATGTCTACGGGCTTAGCAATGCTTAGTAATTCTCCTGACTCTACATTTAAGAGTGCAGAATTGGATCGTTTGATCATGCCATTAATGAATGAGGCTGATGAGCGTAAGCGAATTCGGGGTTATCAAAAAATCGATCGATATATTGCGGATGAGGGGTTGATTATCCCTTTAGTGCAATTTTTTCAAACAGTGGCGCATTCTAGGGATATTGAGTTCACACCGCACTCGAGTGGTGAGGTTTTGCCCCAGGAAATTAGATCACGATAACTTTAGTAAACGAATAATTACAGATTATCAACTGTAGCTTTTGATTGATTAGCTGAAGCGTGAAACAATACCGCAGAGGACATTTCAAATTAGTAGAACGATTTTAAGGGAGCTTGAGAGATGCAAATAGACAATGCGACCGCGTTGGTGACGGGTGCCAATCGAGGTATTGGGTTGGCTTTTGTGGAGTGCTTGATTGCTCATGGAGTAAAAAAGATTTACGTTGGTGTTCGAGATCTTTCGTCGGCCAATTCTTTGGTCAGTCTGTATCCTGGGCTGGTTCATCCGATCGCGTTGGACATAACCAATCAGCTTCAAATAGATACGGCGGTTAATGAAGCAAATGACATTACTTTGTTGATTAATAACGCAGGGGCAAACAGCAACACAGCACTGGTCGCGGTTGATGGGTTGGATAATGCAAGAGATGAGATGGAGACTAATTACTTTGGTACTTTATCGATGTGCCGGGCATTTGCGCCCATATTAAAGAGTAATGGCGGTGGGACAATCGTTAATGTCTTGTCTATCTTATCCCTCGTGAATTTACCCGCGAGCGGTTCTTATAGTGTTTCTAAGGCTGCTGCCTATTCTATGAACCAAGGTGTTAGAGCTGAATTGGCGTCGCAACAAACTAAAGTGATTGGTGTAATGCCTGGGGCAGTGGATACCGACATGGCTAAAGAATTCGAGGGTCCGAAAGAAAAACCGCTTGATGTTGCCGAGGCTGCAATTAAAGCGGTTGAAGATGGCGTAGAAGATGTATTCCCGGGCGATATGGCGCAAGCAGTGAGTCAGGGACATGCCCAAGACGCTAAGGCAGTGGAACAAGAGTTTTCTGCGTACATACCGGGGTAATGGTTTCCGTGATGTATTAAAATGACGGAATAGTGAATATATTTTGAAAAATTCTATTTATCCCAAATTCTATTATAAAAACGTTAAGGAGTTTAGACGTGTTGAGATGTTTTAGAGCTTCAATTTTTGTATTAATCGGAATGGCCTTCTTGGTTGCAGGTTGTTCTAATGAATCTTCTACTGCTGGGTCAGACGCAGGCCTTGCTTACGTCACAAATCAAAAAGGAAACATAACAGTGATCGACTTGGCTAGTTTGGAGTCTGTTTCTGAAATTGACGTAAACGGTAAAGGTCCTCGTGGGATTGGAATTACACCTGACGGTAAAACAATCGTTGTAGCCAATGTTGATGGGGGTGATATCACATTGATTGCTCGAGAGAGCGGTGAGATTATCAAGCATATCGAAATTGGGGAAAATCCCGAGTTTGTTCGTGTGATTGGTAATCGAGCATATATCTCATTTGAACCGGCTTCTTTGGGTGGTCCTCCACCGACTCCTGGATCTGAAGCTGCTCAAAAGCTCGAAGAGGAGCGAGAAGAGGAGGATGCTGAGCCGGCTAAAATAGCGGTGGTTAACATCGAGTCTGGTATTGTAGAAAAGGAAATTACTGGAGGTATGGAGACCGAGGGTATCGAGCTGTCTTATGACCAAACTAAATTGATCATCACGAACGAGGCCGATGAAAATATCACAGTTCATGATTTAGAATCTGGCGAGATGATCAAAGAAATCAGCACTATAGAATACGGCCATAGGCCTAGAGGTATTAAAGCCTCTCCGGACGGCAGTATGTACGTGGGCAGTATCGAGTATGGCAACAGTTTAGTCGTTATGAATAGTGAATTCGAGGTCATAACTTCCATTAAGACTGGAGAGGTTCCATACGGTTTATCTTTTAGTCGTGATGGCAGCAAGCTCTACGTTGCTCTAGCGAAAGGAAAAGTGTTGCAAGTATTTGACACGAAGACCTGGGAAGAATTGGGTCGCGGAAAAACGGGTACGCGTTGTTGGCACTTTACTTTTACTCCTGATGACTCAAAAATTCTTGTGGCTTGCGGACGATCTGATGAGGTGGTCGTTCTAAATGCTTCGGATCTTTCAGTCGTAAAAAGGCTAACTGGATTTGCAATGCCTTGGGGTATTGTTGCTTATCCTAAGTCGGTCGGTAGTCTCGATTCGGTTTGGCAGTAACACTAAGACAGCAAAAAAACCCCACCATAATGGTGGGGTTTTTTTTCGAAATTAAGAACGTAATTTGAAGGATAGATTACAAAAATCACTTACAAGACTGATTTCAGAGAGGTAAATATGTCTCGTTTAGATAATAAGGTCGCACTCATCACTGGTGCGAGCAACGGAATTGGAGCCGTTGCAGCGCGACGCTTTGTTGAAGAGGGTGCTAAGGTATTCTTGGTTGGGCGGAGTGAGAAGGTATTGCGAAATTTAAGGGATGAGCTCACTCATGAAAAATGCGATGTTATGGCTGGTGATATCGCTTTAGAAAAGACCAATCAGGAGATGATCGAAGCGTGTCAGCATCGATTTGGCGGTTTGGATATCTCTTTGATTAATGCTGGTATCGAGGGTGCGGCAGCGCTTATCCCGGATTATCCGACTGAGGTATTTGATGATGTGGTCGCGATCAACATTAGAGGCGTTTTTTTGAGCCTCAAATATTCGTTACCATTGATGTCAAAAAATGGCGGTAGCGTCATCATTACTTCTTCTATCGCTGGACTGAAGGCACGTGGACTCGGAAACTCAGCTTATGTCGCGAGTAAGCACGCCGAAATAGGACTAATGAGAACTGCGGCGATAGAAAATGCTTCAAATAATATTCGGGTGAATTGTGTATCGCCCGGACCGACCGAGACGAGAATGATGCGGTCCATTGAGGAGAACCGATCTCCAGGTGCTGCTGAGTCCGCAAAGAAAGAGGTTTTAAAAGGAATCCCGTTAGGTCGCTACGGCACGCCTGAAGAAGTTGTAAATATGATTACATTTCTAGCTTCAGATGAGGCTGGCGCTTGCACAGGGGGGGTATATACGGTGGATGGTGGAATATCAGCATACTGAGAGTGAAGGAACCATCTCTAGATCTGGGAGGTACGATGGGTAATCAAATGTTAGGTGCAATGGTAAACGAGCACTACGGCTCAGAAGGACTGTTGGATAGAATTCTTACCGTTGCGCGCGAAACCGGAATCGAAATAGATGAAGCGCGTTCAGATGATTTTTCTGCAGTTTCAGAATTTCACATAGGTGGACGCAAGGCCACTATTGACCTTGGAAATATGGCTCAATTATCTGCGGGAGATAAAGTGCTCGACGTTGGCTCTGGGTTGGGTGGTCCTGCACGCACACTGGTTGAGAAATTTGCTGTGCGGGTTGAAGGTATTGATCTAACTCATGAATTTTGTTTGGTGGCTAACGAACTGACTCGCATAACTGGTTTCTCAGATCGAGCAGTATTCTCTCAAGGTAATGCATTAAGTTTGACCGGGGATTCAGATCATTATGACGTTGTTTGGACTCAGCAGTCATGCATGAATATCGAGGATAAACGCCGAATGTTGTCAGAAGCTTACCGCGTGCTAAAACCAGGTGGCACCTTTATATTTCAGGAAGTGTTCGCGGGAGATCGAGAGGGCGCGATAAGGCTACCGGTGCCTTGGGCGAGAAAGTCCGAGATGAGTTTCTTGTGGCCGGCGGAGGCCATTAGAAATTCGATCTTAGAGGCTGGATTTATAGAGAATATTTGGAAAAATGTGACGACTCAATATCTCGAGGAGTACCGAGTTACAGCAGAAAAGACTAGAGATTCGATGCAGTCCTCAACACTGGGTGTGCACCTACTGCTTGGGAATGAGGCTAAGCTCATGCGAAAAAATGTCGTTGATAATCTCAGTAAAGGACTAATATCTGTATATCAAGGTGTATTTAAAAAGTAGATATAACGGTGTTGATTTGGAGGCCTTATGATTCCCAGTGAAGGAAGCATTCACACTCAGAGTAAAGACGGCATATTTGAAATAGTTATTGATCGCCCTCTTAAGTTAAATGGATTTACGCCTAAGATGTATCGCGAGCTGCTTGAGGCCTATCGAGCTTTTGAAGATGATCCAATGTCGCGTTGTGCAGTCGTAACCGCAAACGGTGAGCACTTTACGGCGGGTCTTGATCTTCCGGAAATGAGGTCACATTTGTCGGATGACTATATGCTCACCGAAGATGACGAGATTGATTTATTTGGGCTTCGGCCCCCGTATCGCAGCAAACCGATAATTTATGCAGTTAAAGGTATTTGTTTTACTTTAGGCATTGAGTTGATGTTGGGTGCGGATTTTGTTGTCGCCGCGTCGAATACTCGCTTTGCCCAGATTGAGGTAAAGCGCGGTCTTATGCCCACGGGGGGTGCGACCACTCGGATGGTCTCTCGAGCAGGTTGGGGTAACGCAATGCGCTATTTATTGACTGGAGATGAGTTTGATGCAGAGACGGCAAGGTCGTTAGGCTTCATTCAAGAGATTGTCGATCCTGGTGAGGAACGTTCATGTGCTATGGCGCTAGCAAAGAGAATAAGTGACTGTGCTCCTATTGCGGTAAGAGCGGTTATTGAAAACGCGAGATCTGGATTAATAAATGGTGAGGCCGAAGCGCATAGAGCATTTGGCGTAACTCAAAGGGCGCTTGTGAATACACGGGACTTTGAAGAGGGAGTTAAAAGCTTTCTCCAAAAAAGAGAAGCTAATTTTCGTGACGAGTAGGTTCTAGTTGATTTTAGGATTTTTGGGTAAGCCATTATGGGTAGTCCGAAAAACCTGATATTTTTTTGGTCTTCGAGCGCCCTCAGGTTTGAATCCAGTACCCTTGGGTTGATATTGTGGGATAAGATGTTTTTTACCCGGGCCGATGAGGTTGGCTTTTCCCATTTTCTTCAACGCATCCCGTAACAACGGCCAGTTTTCCGGGTCGTGATATCTTAAAAATGCTTTGTGGAGGCGACGTTTACGCAATCCCTTTGGAATGGTTACGTCCTCACTGTCATGAGTAACTTTTCTGAGGGGGTTTTTCTCTGAGTGGTACATTGCTGTTGCGAGTGCCATCGGGGAGGGTAAGAATGACTGAACCTGGTCTGCTCGGAAACCATTAGCTTTTAGCCAAACGGCTAATTCGAGCATGTCTTCATCCGTAGTGCCGGGATGCGCCGCAATGAAGTAGGGGATTAAGTACTGTTCCTTCCCCGCTTGTTTTGAATAGCGGTCGAAAAGCTCTTTAAAACGGTCATATGTCCCTACACCTGGCTTCATCATTTTCGATAGGGGACCCTCACCAATGGCCTCGGGCGCTATTTTTAGGTAGCCACCGACATGATGCTGAGCGAGTTCTTTCACGTAGTTGGGGGATTCGATCGCAAGGTCATAACGAACTCCTGAGCCTATTAATACTTTTTTGATGCCCGATAATGACCGAACCCGTCGGTAGAGATTAATCAAAGAATCGTGATTTGTATTTAAATTCGGACAAATTCTGGGGTATACGCACGATAGTTTTCTGCATGAGGACTCTATAGTTTTGCTCTTACAAGCGAGTCGATACATATTGGCGGTTGGGCCACCTAGGTCGGATATCACACCCGTAAAGTCTGGTGCCTTATCTCGAATGTGCTCCACTTCCCGAACGATAGAATTTTCTGATCTATTCTGAATGATGCGTCCTTCGTGCTCAGTAATAGAGCAGAACGTGCAGCCACCGAAACAACCTCTTTGAATCGTGACAGAAAATCTAATCATGTCAAAGGCTGGAATTTTTTCCTTGCCATAGCTAGGATGGGGTTCTCGTGCATACGGTAGTTCATAGAGCTGATCCATTTCAGCCATTTCGAGAGGGATTGGTGGCGGATTGATCCATACATCACGGTCACCGTGACGCTGTACAAGAATTCGCGCATTACCGGGATTCGATTCGAGATGTAACACTCGAGAGGTGTGCGCATACATTATCGGATCATCGCGCACGGAGTCATACGAAGGCAATCGAACAACCACTTTTTCTCGAGAAATATTTTTTGTTTGAATAACGGCAGGTTTGTCGTCATTTTGTTTCGATGTGTTTGGCGTCACCATTTGGTAAGGATCTACCGGTGGAGAAAGCTTGCCAGGTTTATCCAGAGTCGTAGAGTCTTGTTCAACCCATTCTGGTCCGATCGCATCAACGATGTAAACAGTACCTCTGACGTCAGTGACTTCTTTGACCGGTGTGCCAGAGGCAATGCGGTGCGCCACATCAACAAGTGCTCGTTCGGCATTTCCAAATAGCAGGATATCCGCCTTCGCATCCATTAAAACAGAGCGTCGAACCTTTTCTGACCAGTAATCATAATGGGCGATACGCCTTAGACTTGCTTCGATCCCCCCTAAAATGATAGGGACTTTTTTGTAAGCTTGTCTGACTTTCTGGCTGTAGACGATGACGCTTCGATCCGGCCTTTTGCCTGGAGCTGCATTTGGAGTGTACGCGTCATCGGTCCGAATTTTCTTATCGGAAGTGTACCGATTTACCATTGAATCCATGTTGCCTGCAGTAACGCCGAAAAATAATTTCGGCTCTCCGAGAACCTTAAACGCATCCAGACTATGCCAGTCTGGTTGCGCAATGATTCCAACTCTGAATCCTTGATTTTCTAAAAGTCGTCCAACAATTGCCATTCCAAAGCTGGGGTGATCGACGTAAGCGTCACCTGTCACGAGAATGATGTCGCATTGATCCCACCCCAATGCATCCATTTCGTCTTTCGACATGGGCAGGAATGGGGCGCTACCAAATCGTTTGGCCCAATATTTTTTATATTGGAATATGCTTTGTGGCGCGTTCATTGGTCTGGATACATAATTGGGCGAATAAGCGGTAGTTTAAAGTATTACAGGTCATATCTCGAATGGTTTTCGATAATTCGCCACTCGCCAGGCGATAGCCCATCGATAGAGAGTTCACCAATAGAGCGACGCACGAGTCGTAAAGTGGGATGACCAACAGCTGCAGTCATTTTACGTACTTGTCGATTCCGGCCTTCAGTGAGCCCTAATTCTATCCAGGCAGTTGGAATGGCCTTGCGATATCGAATCGGTGGATTTCTTTCCCATATTTTCGGTTCACTGATGCGTCTTGCGGTGGCCGGACGTGTCATGCGCCTCGCAATTGTTACGCCTTGCTCAAGTTGCGCAATAGCCATATCGTTTGGTTCGCCTTCAACCTGAGCCCAATAGGTCTTCTTTTTCTCAAATTTAGGATCAGACAATCGTCGTTGCAATTGGCCATCATCGGTAAGAATAAGTAGGCCCTCACTGTCTAAATCAAGACGACCAGCGGGGTATACTTTCTTGATGTCGATATAGTCCGAAAGTGTTGCTCGATTACTTTCATCGGTAAATTGGGAAAGAACACCGAACGGTTTATTAAAAAGTAAGATCAAAATGTTCCCTCTGATGTTCCTGCTCTTTTTGAAGCCGGCTCAGCTTGATTCTAGAGGATATCAAGCACCGTGCAGTGTATACTATCAACGTACGTATTGTACTTACACATTTTTTTTTAATTCTATTAAAAGAGATCTAAACCATTATGTCTTATAGATTTTTCTCCTTAAAATTTCTAACTATTAGCCTGTGCTTGGTCGGGTTGTTTAATATCTTATCTTTGCGAACTGCAGATGCTGCCGGTTCCGTTGCAATGCAAGCGGCCAGTCTTATGAAGTTGGCTCCTCAGGCCTATAACATGGGTATGCGTAATGGAAATGCTGACAAGTGGAACCAATATTTTGAGTCGAAATCACGTCGCTCTATGCCGGGTTCTTTAATTGAAGGTGCTTCAGCCATAGAGGCTTACTATAAGTGGGAGTTTGAAACTTTCAAGGCGAAGTGGACAACCAAGCGAGTCACCGTTCAAGACCTTATCGGAGCTATGGAGTACGAGTGGTCTGCGACTCACAAATCCTCGGGTGATAAGATTAAGATTAACGGAGTGGCTATTTTTGAACTTGGGATGAGTGGCAAGGTCAAGAATTTAGATTTCTATTTTGATACGGCGCCGGTAGCAAAATATTTTAAGGATGCGCCGGGATTAAATTGAGGATAAACAATGAGAGATATTGGTTTTTTAAAAGTGTCATCCTTTTTAGCTTCGGCAATATTTTGTATTAGTACTGTTTTTGGTGGTACAGCGCTCGCAGAGGAAATTTCCGAATGTCCCAAAGACGAACTATGGATGGAGTGTCGGGCAGCTCAGGGTGATGTGCTTGCTATATATGTCGTTGCTCGTGATTCCTATGACCTAGCTTATGCGCAGGTTAAAGAGCAAGGTCTTGCTGATTTTACCCAGGCATTAATGATGGGCCGGCAGCTCGTGGATATGGAGGAGAGGAATGGTGGACGTTTACTTAAGATGATTCATCTTCAACTTAGCTGGGGAAATCATATTGATCGAGACCAGGCCTTAGCTTGGTTAAAAGAAGATCGAGATCAGCGTGATCTGGATTATCTGCCGGTGCTAATTAATCGGTTGGCGCCCGGTCATACTCAGTAAATTAACTGAAACAGAAAAAAAGGCAGCTCTTCGAGCTGCCTTTTTTATGAGACTAATATAAGTCTAGTAACAATATCTACTGGTGCTCTTGGCAACCGATTTTCCATTCGACGCTATCCTCGATTGGCTCTTTACATCTCAGTTCATTTAAGATGAAGTCTGTCATTACGTATAAGTTCTCGTCGCTGAAGTCCCCTTCAAACGCAGGCATTCCTAATGCGGTGCGTCCATACTTGATTGTGGCCATTAACATTTCACGCGGCAACGGTGTCTTCCTTAAATTTTTACCCCATCCGCCCTCGCTATGTCCTCCTTGCCCCATATATTTGTGGCAGGTAATACAGTAGCGGTCAAATAGTTGTCGTCCTCCAGGCCCTCTTTTCTTGATCTTAGGTCGTTCGGCCTGAGCGGTTTTTGTAACGTCGGTGGTTATGTCTAGTGTGAGCACTAAACTGAACGCAATAAAAGAACCAATTAGCCCTGTTATCGTTCGCTTAAGCAATATTTTCATCATCATTAAAAAGCCTAATATCTCGTTGTTTCAATATCTTTGGGACGAATCCCAGATTTAAAAACTTACGGGACCGTGAAGGTCCCGTAAGTTCGTACTATTTACCTCTATCTTCCGTAACTACCGATTTAAATTAATTTGGTAGCTCGAAGACATAAAGGACATTACTAGGGACCTGAGCTTTAAGTTCAGGTGTAGCGCTAACGAACCACTGAGGCCAAGCACCACCTAGTCCAACCTCAATCGCAATGTACTGCTTACCACCAGCCATGTAGGTCATTGGTGGCGCATTAATTGCGGATCCGGTCTCGAATCTCCATAGCTCTTCTAAGGTTACCGCATCGTGCGCAACTACTGCACCTTCAGCATAACCGGAGAATACGAGTCCACCAGCGGTGGTTAGTAGCCCGCCTAACTGAGGATACTTTGTTGAATGCTTCGCTACGACTTTACCGGTTTGTACGTCAATCGCAGTGATGCTTCCCCAAATACGTCCGCAATCTGGATCTTCATATGTTGAGTAAGGTGCACCTCCGAGGAACAACTGCCGTGGCTTATGTTGTCCAGGAATAGTTACCTCAGTAAACGCCTTATTACATCCATCAATTGTTGGAATGTAGTAGTAGTTAGTTTGAGGGCTGTACGCTGTTGGCGGCCAGTTTTTTCCACCCATATGTCCAGGTTTCAAAGTACCTTCGATGGTTCCACGGCCTTCGGTGGCAGTACCACGCATAGCAGCAGTTCCAGGAACGTACGTTTGAACGTCTTTGTTGGGATCATAAGTGTTAGGTCTGCAGTTTTCATCAAGACCACCACTCCAGTTTAGCTCCTCAACGAATTGAGTTGCCCACAAACATTTACCTGTTACGCGGTCAAGTGCATACGCATAGCCATTTCTGTTTGCGTGCAAAGTGGCGCGCTGGAATTTACCTTCGATGTTCGTGTCAACAAAAGTGTTTTCGTTGATAGAGTCGAAATCATAAGGATCGTTTGGTGTGTGCTGGAAACCCCAAACAATTTCTCCACTGTCCGCATCCACAGCAATAGTACTGTCTGTCCAAAGGTTATCGCCTGGACGATATGCTGAATCCCAGTCAGGACCTGGATTTGCTGTACCCCAAACAATGATGTTTAGTTCTGGATCCCATGAACCTGTAACCCAAGTTGTACCGCCACCTGTTTTCCAAGCGCCGTAATCATCTTTCCAAGTCTCTGAGCCTGGCTCACCCGGTGCAGGGATGGTATAAGTTCTCCATACTTGCTCACCAGTCTTGATATCCATAGCTTCTAAGTATCCACGAACACCAAATTCAGCGCCGGCCATACCGGTAACAACTTTATCACCAGCAATTAGTGGTGCGCCTGTGATGGTCTCACCGTTACCTGGATCAGCTACTTGAGCTTCCCAGACAAGCGTACCGTCGATTTTGTTAAGCGCTAGGATTCGACCATCAATAACCGGAGAAATGACATAGTCATCCGCTAGAGCAACACCTCGGTTGTTAATACCGCAGCATGCAACAGTGGTAGCGTAGTCTCTATCTGGAGCTGGGTCATAAATCCACACGACACGAGGGCTTCCGCCGTTTGTATCAAGCTTAGTTACAACACCCCAGCCGGTGGTGAGATATAAGAATCCGTCTTCAGCAATTGGTGTGCCTTCCAAGCCCGCAAATGGAAAAGCAATAACTTCTTTTCCGCCGCCTTGTGTTCCACCCATCGCGTAAGTAAATGCGACTTTAAGATCCTGAACATTGTCTTTGTTTATGTGTGCAAGACCTGAGTAGCGGTGAGCCTCCAAGTTCCCGTGGTGGTTCAGCCAGTTTTCAGGTTCTTTTTCACTGTTTACAAGACGATCCGTAGTAACAGTTCCAGCTATTGCTGAAAAAGCTAGCGTTGCGCCAGCTAATGCTACCCCGAAACGCCCGAGTGACGTTTTGAGTTTCATTAAATCTCCTCCCGAAGAATTATTAATACATAGACCTTAATTTGGATTGCAAATTAAAGCGCTTTGGATGGCGACGAATCTTTTTTGTATTCAGAATGCATCTCTATCCATAACTTTATTTTATACCACTAGGCGTCTTGGTCAAGAGCATTTGCTCGTTATTTGAGTCTTCGAGCTGAGTCAAAATAAGCCTCGATGGCTACGGGCAGCGAATCGTATGTTCGCATTGTGAAATTTTCTAACTAGTTTTGTCAGACAAGATTTGTGGGATATCTGCAATCCATTGATTTTTATCAATTATAAACAATATGGAGCATTCACGAATTGCGATAATGTCCACCAAATCAGCGAACCATTTTGGTGGATTCATTGATTTTATTCACGATGACATGAAGATTTAGCGTTAAATCTGGTTAAAACTTTCCAAATTTTAAATAGGCTTCTTTAGGGTCCATTCCAGCCATAATTGCTTTCCTCACGGCATTTTCCGTATTCATTACTAATTCTGCTTGGGTGATTGTCTCTTCAGCGCGCTCATGAGGGATGACTACGGCTCCGTCTAAGTCCGCGAGAAGATAGTCGTCTTTCCGGATCGTACAATTACCGATGATTATAGGAGCTCCTAGTTTTGTTGGTATCCATCGACCCACAACATCCTTCGGAGTATTGAATGAACAAAATACGGAGAAATTCAGCTCTTTGATAATTGAGACGTCACGACAACCACCATCTACTAAATAACCGATGACGCCCCGTTTTTGTAACGTTTCCGCTGAGAGCTCGCCCATTAGGGCCACCTCGGTGGTATTCGGTTGGCACACCCCTACATAATCTTGAGGAATGCTCGAGAGGAGGGACGTCCATTCAATGAGGGTGTCGTGCGGAGTATGGCTAGTCGTGATTTCTCCTTCGATGGTAAAGATCTTACCCGCTAATTTTTGGCTTGATTCAATAGGCTTGATGGTATTCGGTAGGACGAAGTCGTCGCATCCGATCTGGCAGAGAACGTCATGCACGGCTGATGCATGTAATTGTGACAGTCTATCTGTCAGCGTTTTTTTCTCCATAAGACTCACTCCCATTTATGATTATTCAGAATCTTTCATGTTTACTGCTCATCAATTTATCGGCGATGGTAGAGCCACCCCAATACTTGATGCCCATTGACTAAGAGCGGGCATAATCGAAGGATGAAGCGTTATCCCATGTTTCAGTTGGTGTTGTCGTTTCTTGAGGCCTTCTTGGCCAGGCATACGGACGGGATTTTTGGGGTCAATCGGCGTTGACTTCAAACAGGCTTCTTTGATCCAGCTGGATTGTCTTGTAAATTGAGTAATGCCTCCGAATAGAGCTGGATTTAAGACCTGTAGGAAAACTTCCCCAGTCCATTTGCTAACGTTGTCTGCCCGGCCGTGCCCTGACAGGCCTTGAGTTAGCGCCTCAACCATCAATCCTAGAGCGAAGCCCTTGTGCCCGTATTCCAAACCGCCTATTGGTAATAACGCTCCTTTTTTATCTGATGTGATAACGCTAGGGTCATTGGTGGGCCTGCCCTTGTAGTCGATAAGCCAAGGACCGTTCAGTTTCTTTTGAGTTTGTGTCGTTCGGCCGACCATGCCGTTGGTGGTGATGGACGTAGAAACATCGATCAATATGGGTTCATCATCGGTTGGCCATCCGACAGCAATTGGATTGGGAGTGAGTGCTCCAGTGATCCCACCAAAAGGTGCAACCGATTTATTTTCAGGGGCGGAAGACATAATAATTGCCACCATGTTGTTTTCGGTAGCTTTTAAAAGATAGGCTGCCAAACAGGCAATATGGTGTCCACCCGCGATTGTAACCGTGCAAGTGCCGTAGGTTTCTGCTCGATTAACTGCAAGATCCATTGCTTTGGAAGTGAGCCAAGTTCCTGGGAGTCGTTTCCCATCCCAAGCAATCGCAGCAGGAAGGTCGTTGATCACATCAGGTTCTCCTGTAACTGCCATAGCCCCTGATTTTATATCCGATAAGTAAGGGGCGAGAAGTTGCAACCCATGCGTGTCGTGACCAAGTAGATCCCCTTCAAGCAGCACGTCAGCAATTACTGTGGACTTAGCCCCATCCATTCCCGAACCGTTTAGAAGTGAAGTTGCAAGTTTTTTTAGCCCTTCATAGGCATAACAGTTTTGCATTAACGTGTTCGGGCTGCTAATTGTTGCCGCATTACATCATGATGATCTGTCTGACGGTGTGACCCGATTGCAGCCGGTCAAATCCTTCATTGATATCCTCCAGTTTTAAATGATCACTCATCAATTGATCAACTGGTAGCATGCCACTTTTGTATAAGTTGATGTAACGAGGTACATCTCTCGAAGGCACGCACGAACCCACATAGCTGCCTTTTACGGTGCGTTCTTCTGCGGTTAGATTGACGTGCTGAAGTTCCCAGCGGGCTTCAGGGTGAGGAAGTCCTGCGGTAACAGTAGTCCCGCCTCGCCTGGTGATGCGGTATGCTAATTCCATAGCCTGTACCGAACCAGCCATCTCAAAGCCAAAGTTTACGCCGCCATTGGTTAATTCCTTAACTTTTTCAATCGCGTCATCGTCTTTTGCGTTGACTGTAGCGGTAGCGCCCAATCTTCTCGCTATTTCCAGTTTGTCGTCATGAACATCCAAAGCAATGATTTGTTCAGCGCCAGCAACTTTTGCACCGAGTAGTGCGTTGAGACCCACGCCTCCCAGACCAACCACGGCAACCGAGGAGCCCGGAAATACGCCGGCCGTATTTAGTGCTGCACCAACTCCAGTGAGAACCGCACATCCGAATAAAGCTGCTTCATCAAATGGCAAACTTTTATCGATCTTTACAAGGGACCCTCGATTAACCACGCAGAACTCAGCGAACGCAGACACGCCAACATGATGGTAGACCGGTTGACCGTTTTGACTTAGACGTATTCCTCCACCAAGCAGTGTTCCGTCGCCGTTGGACTTTTGTCCTGGTTCGCATCTGCCAGGATGGCCCTCTTTGCACGAGATGCATTCACCGCAACTCGGCGCGAAGATCAATGCGACGTGATCGCCGACTTCGATGTCCGTAACTCCTGGCCCACATTCAACCACGATGCCCGCTGCTTCATGACCTAAAATCATGGGCATGGGTCTTGGTCTGTTGCCGTTTACACTAGATAGGTCGGAGTGACAGAGGCTTGCGGCCTTGATCTGTATGAGTAGCTCTCGCTCTTGGGGGGCTGCTATTTCTACTTCTTCGATCCTCATGGGTTTTGATTCCGCATAAGGTTGGTCGGCGCCCATTTGGCGGATGACCGCTGCTTTCATTTTCATAGATTGTGTCCTTAAAGTTCTAAAGCCGTTAGTAAGTTGTTCGCCCACCAGAGGCATCAAATACCGCGGCGGTGCTAAAAGAGCAATCCTCAGTGCAAAGCCACGCAATTAATGATGCGAGTTCCTCTGCTGTGCCCAAGCGACCCATGGGTATTTTCGATTTCATGTAGTCGATATGGCTCTGTGAGACTTGTTCGAGAATCGGTGTATCGACCGTTGTAGGCGTGACGGCATTAACCAATACGCCAGTCGTTGCTAATTCTTTACCGAGTGATCTTGTCAGCGCAATGACGCCTGCTTTCGCAGCAGAATAAGCTGATGCAGTCGGGTTTCCCTCTTTGCCGGCAACTGAGGATAGATTTACGATTCGACCATATGAGTTATGCAACATGTGCGGTACGACTGCACGACACGCTAAAAACACGCCAATCAGGTTGACATCTATGACTTGTTTCCATATTTCTGTCGGATAATCTTTTAACGGCTCATTGACTCCATTGATGCCAGCTGAATTTACGAGAATATCAATTTTAGAATGACTTTTAAGTGTAAGTTCCAGAGCTTGGTAAACAGCTTCTTCGCTTGCCATGTCCACTTGAATACACTGTGATTCTTTTTCGAATTTCTTAAATTTATCAGTTTGTACATCCCAAATGACCACATTTGCACCCGAGCTGATCATTCTGCGCACTGTTGCCTCGCCAATACCTGAAGCCCCTCCCGTAACAATTGCTGTCCTATTGTTCAGATCTAGCTGATTCATGATGATAACCTTAGTTTGAGTTAGTTAAAGAATAGTGCATTTTTTCTTTTTATTTCTTATATTTTGGTTCGCCTACGAGAATTATCTTAGGTGATTATAATGGCTGAAAATGTAGGTCTTTGCATAAATTCGAATTGAAAGGGCTATCGGTTCACTAGCCCAAGGTATCGTTCATCGAGATTAACGACGGGGAATAAAGATGACAAAAAAGGTCAAAGCCGCAATCATTGGCTCTGGAAATATTGGCACAGATTTAATGATGAAAATCATGAGGCAGGGGCAATTTCTCGAAATGAGTGCCTTAGTCGGTATTGATGCGCAATCTGATGGTTTGGAACGGGCAAAGAAGAATGGCGTTTTTACTACCTCTGAAGGGGTCGTCGGACTGACTAAAGATCCTGTTATGTCAGATATTGAGGTCGTTTTTGATGCGACTTCGGCGGGTGCGCATATAGAAAATGATCGCGTGATTCGTTCAATTAAGCCTGACGTGAAGATGGTTGATTTAACGCCCGCAGCAATTGGTCCTTATTGCGTACCCGTTGTAAATCTAGAGCAACACCTAGATGCGCCTAATGTGAACATGGTGACGTGCGGTGGGCAAGCCACTATACCCATAGTGGCAGCAGTGTCGGGTGTAGCTGAAGTGCACTATGCCGAAATTATTGCATCTATCTCTAGTCGCTCGGCTGGGCCCGGTACTCGAGCCAATATTGATGAGTTTACGGAAACCACTTCGAAGGGTATTGAGGTTATTGGAGGGGCCAAGAAGGGTAAGGCAATAATTATTCTGAATCCGGCGGAGCCCCCGATGTTAATGAGAGACACGGTGTATGTTTTGTCCGCAGAGGCTGATTCAACAAAAATAGAACGAGCGATTGAGGATATGGTTGCCAAAGTCCAAGCTTACGTTCCCGGCTATCGTCTGAAGCAGCGAGTCCAGTTCGAGGAGTTTGGTCCTGATAGTCCTTGCCGAATTTCTGGTGTTGGTGAATTGAGTGGTATTAAAACAACCGTTTTTCTCCAAGTAGAGGGTGCTGCTCATTATCTGCCTTCTTACGCGGGAAATTTGGACATCATGACGTCTGCGGCGCTTGCCACAGGTGAGAAGCTTGCCGAGCGAGCGCTCGAACAGATCTCCACGGTTGCAGTCTGAGGAATGGAGTTGAAAAATGAATAAAAAAATATATATTTCAGATGTGACTCTGCGCGATGGATCACACGCGATTCGCCATCAATACGGGATTGACCATGTTAAAAGTATCGCGAGGGCCTTAGATGAGGCGAACGTTGATTCAATAGAAGTCGCACATGGCGACGGATTACAAGGATCATCATTTAACTACGGGTTTGGGCGGCATACAGATGTAGAGTGGATTGCAGCGGTTGCGGAAGAATTGTCTATCGCTAAAGTCGCGACATTACTGATACCGGGGATAGGAACAATTCACGACTTAAAGGCAGCTTATGATGCTGGAGCGAGAGTTGTCCGTGTGGCAACTCATTGCACAGAGGCTGATATTTCAAAGCAGCATCTTGAATATGCAAGAGAGATCGGCATGGAGCCTGTTGGATTTTTGATGATGAGTCACATGAACAGCCCCTCTGGTCTCGCGAAACAAGCAAAATTGATGGAAAGTTACGGCGCAGTTTGTGTGTACGTGGTTGATTCAGGGGGAGCACTAAATATGAACGACGTCCGTGATCGCTTCAAGGCGATTAAAGACACTCTAAAACCTGAGACACAAACGGGGATGCATGCGCACCATAACCTCAGTCTTGGAGTGGCTAATTCGATCGTGGCGGTGGAGGAGGGCTGCGATCGTATCGATGCGAGTTTGGCTGGTATGGGCGCTGGAGCGGGTAATGCACCGTTAGAAGTTTTCGTTGCCGCAGCGGATCGTCTTGGATGGAATCACGGTTGCGATTTATATAAGTTGATTGACGCCGCAGAAGATATTGTTCGGCCCTTACAAGACCGGCCTGTGCGGGTTGATCGCGAAACACTCGCTTTGGGATACGCTGGGGTGTATTCAAGCTTTTTATTGCATGCCGAGAAAGCTGCTAGTCAGTATGGATTAAAGACCATTGATATATTAGTCGAGCTTGGTCGTAGAAGGATGGTTGGTGGTCAAGAGGATATGATCGTAGATGTAGCACTTGACTTGTTAAACGAACAAAAAAAAGTAGTTGAGTCTTAGCTCTCAGACTCAATTTGCCGTCCGACTAGTTCAGCGATGGCTAAACTAGCGGTTAAGCCCGGAGACTCTATCCCGAACAGATTAATCAGGCCTTTCATCTGATGGTCTTCATAAGATTTAATTAAAAAATCAGCAGCTGGTTCATTAGGACCGGATATTTTTGGCCTAATTCCCGTGTAGCCGGGCTGTAACTGATCTCTTCTCACTGATGGCCAATATCGACGAATGGCGTCATAAAAAAGTTGCTTCCTAGACTCGTCAAAAGAATAGTCAATTCCTTCTATCCAATCTAGATCTGGCCCAAATCTTGCGGCCCCTCCCATATCAACTGTGACGTGAACACCGAGTGACGCTTTACGTGCAACTGGGTAAACGAGATGGGTGAAAGGGTTACGGCCCGATAATGAGTAGTAGTGAGCCTTCGCATAATAAGGTTGGGGAATAGATGTTTCATCCAATTCTGCGATGGTTCTCGCTACATCACATGCATATAAACCCGCCGCATTAATGACAACGCTTGCTTTTATTTCGTGGGCATTGAGACCTGTTGTTTTGACAATGAATTTGTTTCCTTGAGGCTTTATGGATGCAATGGAGGTTTGATACACCACGAGTCCCCCCGCGTTCTCCGTATCTCCCAGAAGGCTCATCATATAACTATGTGAGTCGATAATGCCAGTGGACGGAGAGAAGACCGCACCTACACTACTAACCTCTGGTTCCAGTTCTGCGACCTCGCTTTGGCTTAGCCAAATGAGGTCGTCAACGCCGTTATCACTTGCTTTATCGATATATTGTTTTACGGTTTCGATCTCAAAATCTTCTGTTGCAACAATCAATTTTCCAGTGCGTTTATGCGGAATGCTGCGAAGATTGCAGTATTCATAAAGTAGTTGTTTTCCTTCAACACACAGTTGGGCCTTAAGCGAGTCTTTAGGATAGTAAATTCCAGCGTGAATTACTTCTGAATTTCGTGAGCTGGTATGAAGCCCAAAAGCGTCTTCTTTCTCGATAATGAGGACATCCCGCCCCTCGAGTGCTAACGCGCGGGCAATGGATAGACCCACTACTCCTGCACCAATAATTACACATTCGATTTGATCCACTTCGACTATAAATCCTTAATTTCTTATTTTGATAGCATCTGGGATAATATGTTTACACTCTATTCTAACGTCGTAATCCAGTGAGTTTTCAAGAAGGTCTAAAAAGATTATTAGCAAGTAACTTTTGCGAAGAGCTAAAAGAATGTCTTCGCAGTCTAGACCCATCTGATTGGCCCAGTTGTGACGTACTCAATAATTTATTATGTGAGCGAACCGAGACTATCGTAAACACGAATGGCATTGATATCCAATTTGTGCCCCAGTATGAACGACCGAAAAGTTTCGAAACAGGTTTTGAGCAACGTGCTTTTTTATCGGGAGAGGTCCAGGTTCGACCCGAGAATTGGCATGACCTATTGAATGCGTTGATTTGGTTGCTATTTCCAAAATCCAAAGCAGTACTTAACGCGCGACATTACAATGTTTTGGAGACTGATCAGTCTCTAGGTCGTTCTCCCGAGGGTGATGCGCTCACACTGTTTGATGAGGAGGGCGTGATTGTATTGTCTCGTAACGTCGAATTAACTCGTTTACTGACAGATTTTCGCTGGGTAGAGCTTTTTCACAAACGTAGGTATGAGGTTTTGTCGGACATGTCATTCTATGTTTTTGGGCACGCTCTTTTAGAGAAGACGATAAACCCTTATGTTGGAATGACAGGCAAGGCCTTGATCATCAATCAGCCTTATGATGCATTCGACTCCAGTTCGAGTGGGTCTAAGATCGATGTGGATAACGTGCTGTTGGGTCTGGTGTCGGATCAAAGGTTGTTTAAGTCTGGCCGTGAGTTTTCGCCGTTACCGATGCTCGGACTGCCTGGTTGCTGGGATGAAAATGAGAAATTAGATTTTTATCTGAATGAATCATACTTTCGCCCTAAGAAGTTGGGATAAAAGTTCGTTGCATAAAAGCTCTCAAGGCCACTAATTATTGAGCTCTCGGATTGACAGGGTTCGAGCGTAAAAATACACTTCTGGTATCAAAAATTTAGAACTTGTCTAAAGTTTGATAGTCTATGAACATGTTATGACTTTAATTCACATCTGCCAATGCAGCTGTGAGGCAACATTTAACTGTAATTGAATAACGAAAAGGGAGATTTCCAATGGCGGATTTAAAAGGTTCAAAGACCGAGCAAAGTCTAAAGGATGCGTTTGCAGGTGAATCGCAAGCAAACAGACGATATTTGTACTTTGCAAACAAAGCAGACGTTGAAGGCCAAAATGATGTGGCAGCAGTCTTCCGTTCAACTGCTGAGGGCGAGACCGGGCACGCGCATGGTCATTTAGAGTACCTCGAGCAGGTGGGTGACCCGGCTACCGGATTACCAATTGGAGGTACACGGGATAATCTAACTGCTTCAGTTGCTGGTGAGACTCACGAATACACAGATATGTATCCAGGAATGGCCAAGACTGCCCGTGATGAAGGTTTCGACGAAATCGCTGACTGGTTTGAAACTCTGGCGAAAGCTGAGCGGTCTCATGCCAACCGGTTTCAAAAAGCTTTGGATGCTTTAGAGGATTAAATCTGAATCCATCGTTTTTTGGTAGGTATAAGCGTGAGTGCAAAGTGATTTCACTCACGCTTTTTTGTGGATTTTAAAGTTTATGGTGGAAGTTTTATGAAAGAAGGAAGCCTTGAGGCGCCCACTCGGCATGCCCTAAATTGGGAAGATGAGGACTTCTATAAAGAAGAGCCCTTGAATGCAGAGCTCGAGAGGGTTTTTGATATATGTCATGGATGCCGACGGTGCGTTAATTTATGCACCACATTCCCCACGTTATTCGATTTAATCGATGAGAGCGCCACTATGGAGGTCGATGGTGTGGCGAAGGAAGATTATTCAAAAGTAGTTGATAAGTGCTACTTATGTGACATGTGTTACATGAGTAAATGTCCGTATGTGCCGCCCCACGAATGGAATGTTGATTTTCCGCATTTGATGCTTAGGGCCAAAGCGCAAAAATTCAAGAAGGGTGACGCTAAGTTTCGGGATAAATTGCTGTCAAGTACTGATGCGCTGGGTAAGTTATCTTCGATACCGGTGGTTGTTCAGACAATAAATGTGGTGAACTCAAATAAACTAACTCGAAACGTGATGGAGAAGACCCTCGGGATACACAAGGACCGAAAGTTACCTAAATATGCAGGAAAGACTTTTCGATCTCGACTGCCTGAATCTGAGGAATTGACGCCTCAAGATGGTCAGAGAACGTTAGGTAAGGTTGCTGTTTTTGTTACGTGTTACGTTAACTATAACGAGCCGAATATCGGCGATGATTTATTTAAGGTGCTCGAACACAACAAGGTTCCAACGGTCGCGGTGCAAAAAGAGGCCTGTTGTGGCATGCCTAAATTAGAATTGGGCGACCTGGATGCCGTTAAGAGTTTAAAAGAGAAAAATATTCCTCAAATGGCGAAGTACGCCCGCGATGGTTACGCCTTAATGACCTCCGTTCCCTCATGCACGTTGATGTTTAAGCAAGAACTCCCGCTGCTATTCCCGAACGATGAAGAAGTCCTGCTGGTAGCAGCGGCGATGGTCGACCCATTTGAGTACATGGTGTTGCGTGATCGTGACGGTTTACTCAACACCGACTTTAAAGAATCGTTGGGTCAGGTCTCGTACCACGTGCCTTGTCATTTGCGTGTACAGAACATTGGTCTTAAAACCAAGGAAATGCTGGAACGAGTGCCTGATACTGTGGTCAATACCGTAGAGCGATGTTCTGGGCACGATGGCACATGGGGTGTCAAGAAGGAGTACTTTGAGGATTCGATGAAAATCGGCCGACCTGTATTCCGTCAGATGGGTGAAAAGACACCGCAGTACATCAGTTCAGACTGTGCTATTGCTGCTACACACATAGTGCAAGGGATGGAAGCAAAGCAGGATGTGAGTGAGGTGAAAAAACGTCATCCGATCACATTATTGAGGATCGCATACGGGTTATAAAAATCGGAGAGTAATAAAAATGTTGAGTAGAACAAGTTTAATGTCATTAGAGGAATATGCAAAACGTAGACCTTCCTTTCGCGCTGAGGTTATGGAACACAAAAAGGTGAGAAAGATCCATCTTGGAGAGCATGTAACCTTGTTATTTGAGGATGCGCTCACGGTTCAGTATCAGGTTCAAGAGATGTTGCGCATTGAGCGAATTTTCGAAGAAGAGGCAATTGACGAGGAACTTCATGCTTACTTACCTCTAGTCCCTGATGGAAGTAACTGGAAGGCTACGCTCTTAATCGAATATCCAGATGAGGCCGAGAGAAAGGTTGCGCTCTCAAAGCTGATCGACTTGGAGGATAGGGTGTACGTGCGTGTTCCTGGTTTTCAGAAGGTCTTTCCGCATGCTGATGAGGATTTAGATAGAGAAAACGGGGAAAAAACCTCATCTGTTCACTTTCTGCGCTTCGAATTGACTGCTGACATGAAGAAGTCGCTATTACATGGTTCAGCCCTGAGTATAGGTGTGGATCACCCGAATTACAGAGTAGAGATAGAAGAAGTCCCGGAAAAGCTTCGCGACTCACTCGCCGGTGATTTGAGCGTGCAATAGCAAGTATCAAATTCATGTAGTCTCGTACCAGTAATTTTGTTATAAACTAATTCATATCGTGGATTAGTTCTATGACGATTTATGATTGGTAATATTGAGAAGAAGCTCAAGGAGTTGGAGTTACCCATTGAAATTGTGCTCTGGGATGGATCCCGCATTGGCGCGGTCAGCAATCCTGAGGTGAAACTCTCACTCAAGTCGCAGATGGCGGCGCTCGCCCTGAGTAGGCCGACACTTGGAAAACTAGCGCGAGCATACGTACGTGGCACAATTGATATTGAGGGAGACGCTCGCCAAACACTGGCGCTAGGTGAAAAACTAGTCGCGGATACCTCTACAACCTATAAAAAACGTTTAGATTTCTTGAAGCGTTGGCGACACACGAAACCTGCTGATCGTCAATCAATCCAGAGTCACTATGATGTCGGAAACGAGTTTTATGGATTATGGTTAGATCAACAGCGTGTATATTCTTGCGGTTACTTTAAAAAAGAAAACGACACTTTAGATATGGCCCAGGAGCAAAAGCTCGACCATATCTGTAAAAAACTCGCGTTAAAGCCAGGTGAAAAAATGCTGGATATAGGCTGTGGGTGGGGCGCCCTAATCACTTGGGCGGCGAAGCATTATGGCGTTGAGGCATTGGGTATTACTTTATCCAAGGAGCAACATGAATACGCAACGGAAAAAATTAAGCGGTTGGGACTTGAGGGCACATGCCGAGTAGAGCTTCTAGACTATCGTGATTTATCCTTTGAGGGTTATTTCGACAAGGTGTCGAGTGTCGGCATGTTTGAGCATGTCGGCAAAGGTAACCTTCCAGTTTATTTTAAAAAAATTTATACGTTGTTAAAGCCCGGTGGTTTAGTCATGAATCACGGAATTACTACAAATTCAACCGAAGACCATGCATTGGGTAGCGATATAGGCAGCTTTGTGGATGAATATGTTTTTCCAGGTGGCGAGCTCGTTCACGTCTCTACTGTCCTGAGAGAGGTAGCTCAATCTGGTATCGAAGTTTGGGACGCTGAGAGTTTAAGGCCGCACTACGCAAAAACGCTCTGGCATTGGGTTGATCGGCTAGAAA
>Ga0181557_1000579_pt1 | contig 45871 bp, 40 predicted proteins | sample 011ome_23_FD_148632 | JGI IMG/M metagenome (GOLD analysis project Ga0181557, IMG submission 148632) | Coastal salt marsh microbial communities from the Groves Creek Marsh, Skidaway Island, Georgia - 011506CT metaG (spades assembly) | ecosystem: Environmental > Aquatic > Marine > Intertidal zone...
ACTGACAGACTTTCCCAAAAATTGGCTCTCCAATCACATGCGTCTCAATGCCAGTAGACGACTAAGCAATTTATCACTAACCAGCCTTGGCACAGTCATCAGCAAATTAAAGACGCCGCACGAAAAGAAAAATGTATGGATTCGTAGTATCCAATAAACGCCGTCCAGTTATGAGACGCGCGTCACGCGTTCATCATCACGCGCCTCGCACTCTTGAGGACTGTCGACATATATTTCTGGCAAAAGTTTCTGCATTATCCTGAATTGTCCTGCTAAGCTAAATTTCTGAGCTTTACCCCGAAACTAGCGCATTGCATCTACTGGTATTTATCGTTCGCGAGAGCCTAACTTGGCAATGCTTTCTTCAACTCAATAATAAAAAGGTCCTATTATGACTGACAGCGTAGCACCCCCTGTAATAGCTTCCGATGTGCCTGACGAGAAGAATATGCGCAAAGTCGCTGGTACTGCGCTCGCTGGCACCAGCATTGAATGGTACGACTTCTTCATTTACGGCACAGCTGCAGCGCTGGTATTTCCAGCGGCGTTCTTTCCTGCTGACATGCCAGAGATGGTCGCTTTGATTGCATCATTCAGCACCTTTGCAGTCGGATTTATTGCTCGACCCTTGGGTGGCGTTATTTTTGGACACTATGGTGATCGCGTGGGACGCAAGCAAACGCTGGTCATCGCCCTGCTCATGATGGGAGGTGGCACGACTTTGATTGGCTTGCTCCCTACCTATGAGACCATTGGAATATTGGCGCCGCTCGCGCTCGTGTTGCTGCGTTTTGTTCAGGGCCTCGCCATTGGTGGCCAGTGGGGAGGCGCGATGCTACTGGTTACTGAAAGTGCGCCGTCTAATCGGCGCGGTTATTACGGTGCTTTTGCACAGGCTGGAGCGCCTATGGGGGTGATACTCGCGAACCTGGCTTTTTTAGCGATTGGCGCCGCAGTGTCAGATGAAGCATTCTTGTCTTGGGGCTGGCGCATACCCTTTCTTGCCAGCGTTATATTGATCGGCATCAGCCTGTACGTTCAATTGCACTTGGAAGAAACACCGGCATTTCGTGCACTGGAAGAATCCAAGCGACGCTTGCAGACTGAACAGGCGATCCCACAACCCAACAAGCTAGTCGATGCGAACCAAGTGAATTTAAACCGCTCTCCCGTCTTGGAAGCCTTGCGTATCTATCCCGGCAGGATCGCTCTCGCGGCGGGGGCATTTATTTCAATACAGGTGACCTTCTACATTCTAATCGCGTTTGTGGTGGCTTATGGCACCAACACCAGTGGATTGGATTTACCGCGTAGTACCATGTTGTCAGCTGTACTCATCGCCAGCTTGATTCAGCTGGTAGTACAGTTTCAAGCGGCAGCCTATTCGGATCGCCATGGCCGACGTGGAGTTTACCTCGCCGGCGCCACCCTGCTGGGACTCTGGTCTTTTGTTCTGTTTCCACTGATTGATACCGGTAACTTTTTCCTCATTGTCGTCGGCATATCAGGCGGCCTAAGCTTTATGGCGATGCAATATGGGCCGCAAGCGGCTTTCTACACCGAATTGTTTTCTACCCAGGTGCGTTACTCAGGGGCGTCACTCGGCTATCAAATTGGCGCAATATTAGGTGGGGCTTTTGCACCCACTATAGCTGTCTTGCTTTGGAAGGAGTTTGGGATTCTGTACGTTTCAATTTACATTGCGATCGCGGCTCTGATAACTATTGGCTCCGTGCTCATGCTCACGGAAACAAACGGCAAGGACATCCACACTTGAGAGTTTCAAATACAACGAGTAGCCACTAATTCACGACGAATAGGCGATCTCATCAACTGACTAATTGCTTGGCTACTATAAGAGCTGATAGGGAAGCTGATAACAGGCCTAATATATTTGCCGATAAACAAGCTATTCAAAAACTAAAGAATTCACTCAATGGACTGCTACGAATCAAGTCGTCGTCGCAATATCTGCGGACTGATTCATTGATGCTTTTTGTAGTCTATCCGGGCCTGTCTGGCTTTGAAAATATAAAGCCAGTAGCTTCAGCTCAAAAATGTCAGAACTTCTGATAACGGGGCTCTTGTGGTGCGAGCAGAATTAGCTCGGACCGCAACATCTTCATAACCAAAGCCAAGACCAAATAGTACTTTCATCTGCGGCTTCAGATCAAAAGTTTTACGGATCAAGTCCGGATAATGCGCCATGGTACCTTGAGCGCATGACGCCAATCCGTTGGCTGTAAGCGCCAACATCAGCGTTTGAGCGTACATCCCGACATCAGCGGCCGACTGCTTACTAAACGCTTCATCCATGCACAGAAATGCCATATGCGGCGCATCAAACATCTCAAAGTTACGAAAGCTGGCCGCAGCCCGGCCTGGCTTGTCGTTCCAGTCAATGCCCATGGCGTCAAACAGAACGCGAGCACATTCGCGCCGCCGCTCTCGGTATTGCTCGTCGATGCGTCCGTCGGAATAGTCGGGTGTCGCCGGCTGCTTGTCTCTGACCCGCTGCATGAAGCTGGCGCGCAGCGCGTCACGCGTCGCACCCGAGGCGACGCATACTTGCCAGGGTTGGACGTTGGTTCCAGAGGGCGCCCACTGCGCCAATTCAAAAACACGAACTAACAGTGCCTGGGGCACCGGCTTTGGCAAAAACCCTCGGACCGAACGACGAGTCATTACGGCCTCTTCAAGTGTCATGTCTGTCATGGCATCTCTACCTTTAGAAAAGCCGAATACTATCTCCTTGACCAAAGGCACGTCTAGGCTGCCTAAATTAGCAACCCCACCAGAGATGTCAGGTTCTTACAATCTTCGAGACTCGGCTACTGATCAAAATCGAGCGGTGCCACTGGCTACATCCCGCTGGATAGCTTAGAAACATTGTTGCGCTAGCTCGGCCCTCGAAGTTGAGCCTAAACGGGAAGGCCTCAAACGCTGCGGAGTAAATGACCGTAGGGCTCCTAGTGGGTTATAAAGTGCCACTCACTGCAGATAATTACTGACCTGACGAGCACTTCCTGAATCTAGTCATCTCGAACCAGCGGCCGAGTCAAACAGGTGGGACCGCCCTCGCCCTTTCGACTGATATGATCACCCCTATAGACTGTAACCTGGCAGCCGGCAGCGTTGAGACGCTCTCGTGTCACAGGGAGTCCATCTAGCATTAGTACCTGACGTGGCGCAGTGGCGAGCACATTGCAGCCCATAGTGGGGAACTCGTCGTCGGGTACTTCCACCAAATCCAAGCCTAAATCTGCTAACCAGTGCAGAAAGGTGTCTGGCATCAGCGGTCGATAGACCAACGCCAAGTCCTTTGCCACAGGCGAGATCATACTCATCAAATGAAAAACATCCTCTGGGTGCGCCGGTGGCGGTAGCGGTACCACATGCACTTCGATCTCGTTACCCAGTATTTGTTTTAGCTGATCAATACCTGCCTGATTGGTTCTTGGGCCCAGCCCAACGGCCAGGTGATGGTCATCCAGCCAGATCAAATCGCCACCTTCGAGCGTGCCGGGCGCTTGTATTTCTCCGATAATCGGCAGCTGCAAATCCTGCTGCTCGGCAAGCTGCAGGCTATTGAGGGAAGGCTCGCTTCGACGAGTGAGTCGACCCATGTGACACAGAATCAGCCCCTTCGGTGAGACCACTAAAGCGTCGCGGGTATAGATGCTGTCCAGCGTTAGGCCTTCAGCATCATTCAGATAGATAAGCTGGCAACCCGCCGCTGTGAGGCAGGCAGTAAAGGCGTTATGTTCTTCAATGGCGGCATTTAAGTCCGGCCGACTGTGGAAGCGCAGGGGTTGCCACTGAGCATCAATTCGTGATTCATTCTTGAAAGCGGCGGCAGGCGCGCGCACAGCGACCCAGGTCAACTTTCCATACTCATTCATAGACACGGGCTCTTAATTCCTCAGGTAGTATCGTAAGTCTAGTGTTTGACTCGCGGACGGCTCAGCGCTCTACTCGCCAAAATTCGCCAAATCTTTTAAGGGGTTAGCGGCAAGACCTTTAAAAGTCTTATTCAAATCGGGTCAATTCGGCTCACCTTAACCCAGTTTACTGCCGGAACCTCGCTGCATCCACCAGTAAACAGGCCCACCCATCAACATCAAGCCAAGCCCACCTACTAAGGCGCCTTGACCAATACCCGAGATCGCCCAGAGGGTATATACCAAGGCAAGCCCACAGGAAAGCGTGGTCAGCCACTCAGACCAGCCTTTTCGACGCTGCCAGATACCCTTCAGCTCATACAAAATGGTGAACAGATAGGGTACTAATACGGCTAAAGTTGAAAGAAGAATTGTGTAGGTGAATAGCGCGACGAGTCCTCCTGCATAGTTAGAAATAGTCAGCAAAGAGACTAGCCCACTGGAAATGATCAAACCTGCAACCGGTACACCGGAAACGCGATTGGCCTTAAATATTGCCGGGAAAAGACCGTCATTCGCCGCTGCCAAGGGCATTTGGCCTTGGATGAGGGTCCAGCCATTCAGCGCACCAAAGCAACTGATCACAGCAATTGCGGCTATGAAATAGCCTGCCCAATCTCCCCACATAAGACGCGCTGCGTCTGCAAATGGCGCCCCCGAGTTAACGAGATCTACCTGGGGCACGACACTCAAAATCGTTACAGTGCTTGCGATATAGACTGCTGCCGTGATCAAAAAGCCAAACAAGGTTGCACGAGGAATATTCACTGTCGGATTTTCAACGCTGTCAGCTGGCACGGTAGCCGACTCCAGACCTAAAAATGCCCACAATGTTAAAGCCGCGGTGGCAGTGACTGCATCGAAGTGAGACACAGAACTGAGGTTTAAAGGTGTAAAGGCTGCCAAGTCAAAATAAACCACCACCGCAGCACCTAGTATCAACAGCGGCATCAGTTTAAGTACCGTTGTCACGAGCTGAATGATGCCCGCTTCCTTTACCCCAATACAGTTAATCACAGTGAGGAGCCAGATGGCGCTTAATGCAATGGCAACCCCCAGCAATGGGTTTGTCTGTAAAACCGGGAAAAAAACGCTTAAATAGGACACCATCGCGACCGCTATCGCGGCATTGCCGCACCATAAGGAAACCCAGTAGCCCCAGGCCACGGTAAAACCCGCCAAGCGTCCAAATCCATCACGGGTATAGGCATAAGGCCCACCCTGCGCTGGATGCTTACGACTTAAACGAACAAAAACCAAGGCAGTCATCAGGGCACCAAAGGCAGTAAATAGCCAGCCGACAACACTGATACCACCATAGGCGGCCAGGGAAGAAGGCAGCAGGAATATACCCGAACCGATCATGTTCCCAATGACCAGGGCTGTGCACATCCACAAGCCTAGCTGCTTGGTGTTGCTTTGCACTTTAATCGATTTACCTCTCGAAGCTCTGCCGACTATCGACACGATCAAATCCAAAACAATATCGTGCTATTCTGTTCAGCATCAACGGTTAGATATTGCCAACTTTACCAATTCGAGTTCTTTCATGGCCTTACGTTTCCCTAAAAAGCATCTTGATTCAATTCAAGCCATGGACCTTGAGGATGCTCATACCTTACCAGCGTGCATGTACACTGACGAAGCCTTTGTACAGCTCGACCAAGGAATATTGTTAGCCAACAGCTGGCAGCTCGTCGCGCACATAAGTCAACTTAGCAAGCCAGGTGACCATGTTGTTAGTGAAGTTGGTAAAAACCCGATATTAATTGTTCGAAATAAAACCGGCCAGATTAAGGGCTTTCACAATGTTTGCAGACACAGGGCTGGGCCCATCGCGACAACCAACGGCAATCGCCCACAGTTGAGCTGCCGCTACCACGGTTGGACCTACGATCTTGACGGGCAGCTCACAAGCGCCCCCGAGATGACAACGACACCAAATTTTGACGTGTGCCAGCATCATTTGCCACCGGTCTCATTGTCGACCTGGCAGGGTCTCATATTTGCCAATGTAGCGAAGGCGAGCGAGGGGATCGAGGCTGCTGCACCGGCTGAGCTGAGCACAGTAATGGCTGGTATTGCCGAGACGATTGCACCCGTTGATCTGTCTTCCTGGACATTCAGCCATCGCCAGGAATATCTGATTCAGTGCAACTGGAAAGCCTACATGGACAACTACCTGGAAGGCTATCACCTACCCATCGTTCATCCAGGATTAAATAAACTTCTAGACTACCGCAGCTATGAGATTACTCTTGCGCCTTGGTACAGCTATCAATACAGCCCTCTGGAAGATACAGCTGCAGACAAGAATTTTTATGGTTCGGGCAAAGCCCATTATTTTTGCGTCTTTCCCAACCTGATGCTTAATATTCTACCCGGTCGTTTGCAAACAAATGTCGTGACGCCCTTGACAAAGAATACCTGCAAGGTGGTTTTTGAGTCTTATTATCCGGATATTAATTCTGCAGCGTCACAAAAGATGATCGCCCAGGATTTGGCTTTTAGCGATGAGATTCAGGCCGAGGACATCGCTATCTGTGAAGCCGTACAAAAAGGATTGGCATCCGGCACCTATGAAAGCGGGCGTTTGAATATGAAACGTGAGAACGCGGTTTTTCACTACCAGGAAATCATAAGGCAAAGCTATCGAGCAGCCATAGCAAATAAGTTACTCTCTCTGGATGACAACTGATCCCTACTCGGATGTTATGCCAAGATCCGCGGAGTCACGTTTGATCGACATGGGGAAGACACACCGGTGAGATTTCATGGTGCCTTGTACATTGAATGCTTTGTTGAGTCACTAGCATCGGTGCTTTCGCAACGGAAATCGCTATAAAGCCAAAAAAATCGACAATTAAAAGATTAGGCGACGGATCCAGGCTATGAATTTGTTTAAATTTAAGCATGAAGCTATTTTTCTAACGCTTTTACTGTGTCTTTGTAGCAAAAATAGCCATGCCGCAGCGGAAACCAGGTCTTTAGAGGCGTACGCCACATGCGCCGTCTATCACCGCATGTTGGCGGGTGCTTATCGAAGAGAAAGACAAGCTCCAGAGTTAGCCGACCTTGAAACCGAGAGAATGCAGGATTTTATCGATGATGCAAAAAATGCAGGACTGCAGACCTTATCTGCTGCGGAAATGGAACAGAAATTTCTGCAAGCCTGGCGGCACGATCTGCAGATAATGGAAAGCCAGATCAATGGCAATTACAAAAACATCGCTCGACTCCGCATTAACTATGGAACCCGCTGCAGCGCGCTTCAAGGCTAGCAGATCGGCAAAAAAGCTAATTGACTCAGCTTATCTTTATTTCCCCTCTGCTATTCGGTTAGCATGCTCCACCATCTGTCGACCTGAGTTCTATCTGTGCTTCGAAGTACCACCCAGTTTATGTGAGCGTCGTGGGTTTTTTTTCGATCGATATCAATAGCCCAAAGTGCCTTGACCTCGTTTGGGACAACCGAGTACCGAACATCGATAATTCTGTTCGGGTTCGCTGGATCAAGCGCTAAGTAGTTGTTTGAAAACCATCGGAACCTCTCTATGTCCTTCGCCTGCTGGCTGCCAGGATCTAACCAGTTGAAATGCCTACCCATATTTAATTTAAGAACCTGGTCACCGGGAAAGGTCGCGCTTTTGGTGCCAACCCTTACCCCATCGACATAGAAATAGTCCTGAGTTTCATAAACAACTTTCCATAACAGCAGATTGCCAAATCCAGGCTTGGCTTCCAATCGAATCGGCACATGGCCTCGACTCGATGCCAGCTCATAGCCGGCCTCGATCGCTCTATCTCGTTGGACAATGCCCATCATCAAGTAAAGCATCGCCCAGCCAAAAGCCAGGCGCCCGAACCAGGCTTGCCGGCGATAGACACTGATGATCACAAGCCCAAGCACAGGAAGTGTAAACAGCGGATCGACGATCGAAACGTTGTTCCAGGCGAATCGCTCGAACGAGAAGGGCCACAATAACTGCGTGCCGTAACTGGTGCAGGCGTCCAGGAGACCATGGGTCGCATAACCGAGCAGGCAAAACAGATAGGCTTCCCTGAAGCTGAGCTTTGGTAGTGAAAGCATCCTACGAGCCAGGCGGTGGGTCGCCAACGCAACCAGCAGTGCGCCTATGGGAATAAAAACTAGTGAGTGCGTGAACTGACGATGATACTCGAGAAACAGTAATGGGTCCGACGGAGAGAAGATGAAGATATCTAGATCTGGCGCCAGGCCGCCGAGACACCCCAAAAACGTCGCCGCCTTCAGTACCCTTCGATTACCCCCGCTCTGAGCGAGCGCCGCGCCGAGCGCACCTTGACTAACGGGATCCATATCTCCATCCTGAATTGTTTTCACGCCGGGGACTCTCGAACACAGCATCAAGCTTTAATGACTTTGTACTCTATTTCGCCGGATTTGGTTGCCGATTTGGTGCGATTTATTCTCGATTTAGCGATTTGGTCCGGATGGACGATTTGGGGACATCCATCACCCCTTTAATCCGCCACTTCTTTCAACTCCTAAGAAAAGTCGTAGCAGAGGCAAGCGTATTCTCTCACTGTTGGGTGGATGTCCCAATCTGCGCCAACCGGCAATTTTTTAGTGAAAGTCTTAACCTTAGCTCCTTAACCTTAGCTCCTTAACCTTAGCTCCTTAACCTTAGCTCCCTAATCTGAGCTCCTTAATCTGAGCGCCCTAATCTGAAATCAATCTAAGCTGACTCTGGATACTTTAGGGTACTGGGGTTGATGCACGTCACCCTCCCGTGACTTGTGGCTATTCAAATCCCGCGGCTCTGCATCTTGGCCGTCAGCTTCGTTTGATCTGTTTCAAAACGCCGCCCCGCAAAAAAGAAGAGAGGAATAGCCAAAAAGGAGATGGCCGTAAAATATAGCAACGTTGTGGTGTAAGGCTCTGCAGCACCCTGACCGATAAGGTAGTCGATATAAATACCAGCAGCGCTCACCCCGATCGCGACACCGGCCATATTGAGGAGCAAGATATACAAGGCGACGACCGTCGCGCGGATCTGAGGAGGTACTAATGACTGTACTGTCGAAAAAGTCGGGCCGTAAAAGCAACCCAGCTGGAAAAAGCCAACGCCAACACCGATCCAAAACCAGATCGAGTCCGGTGAAACCAGCCGATAAACAATGTTGATTGGGGCTAGAATGACGAGAATCCCGACCAAAAACATCGGCCTGCCAATACCGGTTTTACGCAAGAACCAATCTCCTCCCATGCCCCCAAATAGGTTACCGGCCATGCCGGCACAGATACCGATCCATCCAGTGATCTGAGCTATCTCTGCACGATCAAAGCCTCGCTCCTGGACATACCAAAGCTGGTCAAAGGTTGCTGCACCTAGGATAAAGTGAAAGCAAACGCCACCTAATATCGTCATTACCAGCGCTGGCGAGTCGCGTAGCGCACTGACCAGTTCTCGCATCATCTCCTTGAAGGTCAGCCGGGCTACAGCGCTTGACGAATCGGTGTCAGGCACGAGATGGCGTCGCGGCGTTTCCCGCATAAACCACATGATCACGGCTAGAAATAATCCTATGCCACCCAATAGATAGAAACAATTCCTCCAACCGATGGCAGGCCCCAGGTAACCTACAATCAGCAGACTGGTACCTACACCCATGGGTACACCCATATAATAAATGCCAGATGCTAAACCAAGTTTGCTGGCAGGGAATCGATCGGCCAACAACGACATTGAGGTGGGCGTCATTATCGATTCGCCCACACCGATAAACATGCGAGGTATGGCCAGCGAGGTAAAACCTTTCGCGGCACCGGAGAGGGCGGTTAAAAAACTCCATGAAGCCAACCCAACTGCTATCAATCGAGTTCGATTCATCGTGTCCGCAAGATAGCCCATAAATAGCCCTGCGGTAGAGTAGAAGGTCAAAAACACTAAGCCTGTCAATAAGCCAAATTCAGTATTGGTCAAACCCAGGTCGGGCACGATGAAGTTAGAAAAACTGGCAAGTAGCTGACGATCGACAAAGTTCATCAGGTTAAGGAAGGTCAAAAAGCCTAAAAAAGCATAACTGGCACCCGATACTTTTTCTGATTCTTGCATAGTCGTAGTCTCTGACCGTTATTTTTATTGACGAATAATACAAACAAGAGGGGCGCTTAAGCTGCTACTCCCCTCGAGACCATAGCACTTCATCCGCGTTTAACTCAATGGTATGTTCGAGCTACTTCGACTGGCGATACTCCTCAACGCCTTTTGGCGCATCAGTTCCATCGGTATTGCCCAGACGACCCAGAGCCGTTTTTTGCTGACCGGCCGCTGGCTGCCAACCAGCTGCACGCGCTAGACCAAACAGTGGCATGTTGCCGTAGATAGCTTCGTACTCGCCAGCGCGGACTAAATAGGTCTCATGCCAGATTCCGACATCGCCACTGGAACCTATCTGTTTGTTAAAGTCGCGCCAGGCTGGCAGATGTTGCGCATCACGCTGCCGGGCATACTGATGCAGATGCTCGAACGAGCGCCAGTATTGCACCATGATGGTTGTACGCCCGACCCAACTCTCTACATGTAACATGCCCAGCTCTGGTTGTGCCTGCAGTTCCCGAATCATCCGTCCCATGGCACGGGCAACGGGTACCGATCGGTGCAGCTTCCACCATTGATTGATTCTCGCGCCTATCAAGAAAATCACGAAATCACCCTCGATATTCGCAGCGATGCGCTGATTAATAGTGTTGGTCATTTTTCCCCCAAATTACAGGCCGTGGTTATGCAGGCAGTTCACTTGAACCCGAGCTGACTCCTTCAGCATTAGCAGTCAGTCCGCAAAGCAGAAGTTGGTAAAGTTCTGCCGCTCTTTAACACATCCTAGGTTAACTGGGACAAAAAATAATGTCAGGAAAGTTTGCTCGAGCTCTTTTGATCGGAGCCATTTCTGGACCTCCAACATTGGACTTAATTATTCAGTGCGGCGACCAACCAGCGTCTAATTCGGAACATCCATCTAGTCACTAACGCGAGTCCTACCACCTGAGTCATCTGTTATTGATGCATGTTCTGAATTGAATTGAACTGAATTGGATGCCTTGGCAGCAGGATATCCCGAAAAAACGCAAAGGGTCCTAGAAAAAAAGAATATCGAAAAGAAGGGTTTCAAAAAGGAGCCGCTTTTGCTGCCGCCAAAGATACTGAGGAATTAAGGTATCGTTGCGCTGACTAGCGAGGGTGGTTTAACCTAAACTCATATTTTTCATCCTTAAAGGAGAGCAGCAACAATGAGTGATAAACCCGAAGAAGCAGCAGTACTGGTAGAGCGTCGTGACCGAATCCTGATCATTACACTGAATCGACCCGATGCCATGAACGCCATTAATGGCGACTTGTCCCATGGATTATTGAAAGCGGTACAAACTCTCGATGCAGACGACTCGCTGACCGCTGGTATCATTACCGGTGCTGGTCGTGGATTCTGTTCGGGCATGGACCTCAAAGCCTTCGCTCGAGGCGAGGATATCGGGCCTCTCGGCACTTTTATTCGAACTGGCGCCAATAAACCCTTAATCGCTGCGATTGAGGGTTTTGCTATTGCTGGTGGTTGTGAGATCGCGCTCACCTGCGATCTGCTGGTGGCTTCAAAGGGTGCAAAAATCGGTATTAGGGAAGTTAAAGTTGGCTTGTTCGCGGCGGCGGGCGGCGTCTTTCGTCTGCCGGCACGGATTGGATTTGCAAAAGCTATGGAAATGGCATTGACCGGCGAGCCAGTGACAGCCGAACAAGCCATGGCAGCCGGCATGCTGAGCGACCTCACGGAACCCGGCGGCGCACTCGAGGCAGCAATCAAATTGGCAGAGCGAATTGCAGCCAATGCACCGCTTGCCGTAGCAGCTTCGAAAAAACTGGTGCGGGCCGCGGCCCAGGGCATTGACGAGGACTCTCTGTGGGAGATGCAGATACCATTACAAAAACAGGTGTTTTCTTCCAACGATGCCAAAGAAGGGCCCAGGGCCTTTGCAGAGAAGCGAAACCCCAAATGGACCGGGACCTGATGGACGAGGCGCGCTGAGCGCCTTCGCCTGATGTTGCTTGGCGACGATGAGTATCGTCGCCAAGCCAACAAGACCAGTGTTACCCCTTAGCCCCGCAGCGCCTTGTAGCTAAATCCTTAAGCCAGCAACTAAGCGGTCGTCAAAATTTGCTGGAATATGGCAAACGTCGCGATCAGGCCGGCCGCAAAAGTGAGGGTACGCGCCAACGGCAAGTTGGACACGTAGCCGACTGCGTGCAGTATTCGTGCAATTAAATAGACCTGAGCTGCCAACACAGTCACGGGGGTAGAGATGCTCAAGACGTGCGCGACCAAAATCGCTATGGCGAAGATAGGCAGATTTTCTATCGCGTTAGCGTGGGCTTTTTTGAGACGCGCTGCCCAATCCGGCAATGGTTTACCATCGGCGGCATAAGACAAGGCTTGTACGGGTCCATGGCGAAAAATGTGAGCCAAAATGTATGGCACCCACATCAGCGCAGTCAAAACAGCAGTCAAAACCAACATTTGCAGTTCAACAGTCATAGCTTTTCCTCCTCAGTGACTCGATGTAGCAGCCCATAGTCAATTCCGCTGACTATCTAGCTGCAATGTGCTGAGACGGACATCACGGTCGTCACAACAACTCAGCAGAAATTTCCGAGTGCTCGCATCGGTATTCCTTAACGTTTAACACCACCGATGCCCACGGGCGCACTCTGCCCTCCTGCTCTGGCTTTTGCTACTACCTCACGCAAGGTAAAGGTAGCATTCAATTCTTCGGCTGTCGAGTTCGGACCTAGCTGTCCCACACGCAAATAGTCACCGCTATCGGCTGCGAGCCTGAACTCCACAGTTGCCCCCGCTGCTTCATCGACCAAGCCCCTTGCGCCAAAACCATGGCCCTCGTTGGTTTGCGCCGCATTCGTCGCCTGGAATCCCATGCGATGGAGAAGTTTCGAGCTGGCTCGGCGCAATACCTCAGGACTGACAGACAACATCCAGTTTTCTTGTTGTCTTAAAAACGGCTTTTGCATGCCGTTCAGCATCACGATGCGCGGCGACTTTGTATGATTAATCCCCGTACCATGCAACAGTCGACCATCAGTGATCACCATGGTACCCGCCTTGGCATCAATATTGATCGCGGGCGGAAGCTTGCCCACAGGTTTGTTGGTGCGCATCGCCTCAGTTAAAACCAGATGACTACCAGGAATGACGAGCGTGCCACCATTGGTCTCATCAACGTCTGTGATCGGCGTCAGAATATTGATCGACATGGGGCTTCTGGAGTCCAGCGCGTTGTTTTGATCTTGGTGTAACGCTTGAGGCACGCCACCCTCTAATGAAATAGCGGCAATGAGCGAGGTACAGATCCAACCAGGACCTAAAGCTTCTGTTATCAGTTGCTCAACCAGAGCGCCACCCTGAACAATATCAGGGTGCTGCTCTATCAGCCCCTCAAAACAGCGCCCTTTGTTAACACAGCAATTGATGTTCTGCCCGCTTGGCGTCCGCTGCGCAATGCCCGCCAATCGCTCGCCTTCTGCCTGCTCCAGGACTCGCTGGCGAATGACCGCCACCTGGTCCTCACTGAGCGCCGCTTCGACCTTGCAGTAGCCCCAGGCCAACATATCCGAACGCAACTGTTCAATATTTTTACTCGCCCGCGGCAGATCTTTATCGTGCCAGTAAGGGTGTTTCGAGCCAATTGTGGTGTCGTAATAGGAACCCGGTCTGAACTCCCACTTGCCCCATTCGCCTCGACGCTTTGGCGGCACAAAATAGATTTCCGGATTGTTGTCGAGCACCGATCGCATCGGTTCCTGCGACATATTTTCCGCATAATACATTTGTTGCTCTGGCGCAGATCTGGAAGCCACTTCAGCCGCCTCAAATTCTGCAGGAATGCTACTCATGCTTCCGATTCTCCTTGAAGGCATGTCTCTTCATACGCTTATCGACCTAACCGGGTTAATAGCAACCTCACTCGCTTTTGAGCGAGCAGACAGCCGATGCGCGTCAGGCGGTGGAGCTGCCCCTGGCATCTCATCGACAGAAGCATCTCATCAACCGAGGCGTCAAAACTTCTGACGCATCACACCAAAGTCAGTTGCAATGCGTAATAACTCAAGGCCAGCAGGCAGATATTTGAGCCGGCAAACAGCGCGAAACGCACGGGTATAGTATTCACCAACGACTGCCATAAGCTGTGCGCTATACGCAGGCCCGTATAGCCCCAAGCCCAGCCGACTACAGCACCGCTGCCACCGGCGATAGCAATAATACATACCACCGCGTAAAAAATAGTCGGCTGCTCCATCAGATGACTGAAGTTGTGTGCCTTCCAGTTAACTTTAGTCGGCAACGACCCTTCAAGATCGACACCTCGAGCGCCTGGCGCGGATTTGGCCAAGTCCACGCCGACCTCACTTAACGCGCGCAGACGGGTTAGAACCATCCAGAGCATCATGACCATTGACCAGGCGACCAATACCGCTGCCGGCGCCAGTACCTCTGTACTTGTGACTAGGTTCATTGCCTTCTCCTCATCTTATTGTTGTTATCTTTATATTGCTGAAAAGTCCCAGACTAAAGCGAGTCGTTCTAATCACAGTCTCGCCAAGCACCTTGGCCGGTTCGAGATAGCCGGTTCGAGATAGCCGGTTCGAGATAGCCGGTTCGAGATAGCCGGTTTGGACTCGATTCAACTCATGACTATCTCAGGATCACCAATGTGTCGTCGCACCAGCGAGGCAAAACCGGAACGCCCTATGCCCTGGCTGGTCAGATCAGCCTGCGCAAAACGGGCAGCTGCTGCTGATATGGGCTTCGCTTGTCGAACCTTCATGTGTGCCTCAGCTACTCGTTCCATGTAAACAAAGCTGCCCACCGCTTCCGCCACACTGTCACCCACGGTCAACAAGCCGTGATTACGCAGAATGATGGCGCGAGTCTGGCCTAATGCCTTAGCGATTCGGGTGCCGCCATCAAGGCTCTGCACCTGCACTTCCTCATCGTCAAACAGCGCATGATCCTCAAAGAAAATGCAGGCTTCCTGCGTAATCGGCTCAAGCAACCGAGCTTCCGCAGAAAATGGTGTACCCCAACCTGTGTGGACATGGACCGCGCTGACCGCATCGGGACGCGCCGCGAGAATGGGTTGGTGGATATAGTAACCAGCAACATTCACGAAGCCGTCCCCTTCCGCCAGTGAGCCGTCCGGGGCGACCAAAACCAGATCAGACACCTTGGCGGCATGATAAGAGACACCGTATCGTAGCATCCAGAAACAATCAGTACGCTCTGGATCTCGCGCGCTAATATGGCCATCACCCAAGTCCCCCCAGCGCTGTGCTGCCAGCAGCCGATAGCCCAGTGCACAGTCACGTTTTCGGCGACTGCGAATCTGATCTGGCGTAAATTCTTCGGTCGACTTGAGAATTTTCTTAGCGCCAGACATGTTCTAGGACCCTTTTGCCATGGTGGGCATTCCTGCGGGAATCTCTACCCAGGGTTGTTTGCGATCGGTCCAAATGTGAAATCCTGGCGTGAATCCGTCTGGATCATCCAAGGTGCCGGTTTTGATGAACATCATCTCTGGCTGTGCGGGCACCATAGAATAGATGGGTGATCCACAGTTACCACAGAAGAACCGCTGCACAGTACCACCGCTGGCGGTATTCGCATCGTGATAGCACTTGGGCGTGCCAGCGGAGAAGTTCACGGCTGTTTTTGGCACCCCCCAGAGGGTTGAGAATGCCGAACCGGCTTGACGCTGACAGTTTTTACAATGACAGACACCCGCCATCACAGGTTCAGCAGCAATCGTATATTTGATATCGCCACAAAGGCACTGACCGGTATGATTAGGCATCAACTTCTCCTCAATGAATAATTGGCTACGACCTCAGTGTACGCAATCCAATCACCCAGTGACAACTGATAAAAAGGCTTGCTACTCCCTTGCTCGACTCCGCCATGTATCGATGATACGGGAATAGAAATCCTCCCGAGAGCAGCTCACTTCGCCTGCAGATAGCGCTGGGTTAAATGCTGCTTGAAATATTTGGCATCCAGGGTTTCACCGGTTGCGCCGATCATCAACGCGTCAAATGACAAAAACTTGCCCTGGCTGTGCACCTTTTCACGTAACCAGGCCAGTAACCGACTGAAGTCGCCTCGACTGATAGCGCCATGCAAATCATCAACCTCACGGGTCGCAGCCGCAAACAGTTGAGCCGCCGTCATGGCACCTAAGGTGTAGGTAGGAAAGTATCCAAACAAACCGGCCGGCCAATGCACATCCTGTAAGCAGCCATCAGTGAAGTTGCCCGCAGTTGAAATATCCAGATACTCGCGCATCTTGGCATCCCAGGCTTCAGGGATATCCTTGACCTTCAGATCACCGGAAATCAGATCCTTCTCCAGCTCGTAACGCAGAATGACATGCAGCGGATAGGTCACCTCGTCTGCATCGACTCGAATATAACTACGCTGTACTCGCGTATACACGCGATGCAAATTATCCACGCTCCAGGCCGGGTCATTCGACTCGCCGCCAAGGAATGCGCGCTGCGCTCGAGGCGCCAGGAATTGCAAAAACTCACGGGTGCGACCCGCCTGCATCTCCATCAACAGTGATTGACTCTCGTGAGTTCCCGACGACAGGGCCTGCCCAACAGGTTGCCTACGCCATTCAGCCGGCAGACCTTGTTCGTACATGGCATGACCCGTTTCGTGAATGACGCCCATTAACGATTCAACGAAATTGTCGGTGTTATATCGAGTCGTGATTCGCACATCATCTGGCACTCCGCCACAAAAAGGGTGGTGACTGATATCCAAACGACCATGGGCGAAATCAAATCCCAGAGCCGTCATGACTTCCATACCCAAAGCCTTTTGTTTTTCAACACTGAAGTTGCCTGTCAGCGCTAATACCGGCTCAGCTGATTGCTGATTAATCACCCGCTGAGCAAAGTCAGGGAGAAACGTCTTCAAGTCGGCAAAAACTCGATCAACCATGGCCGAGGTAACGCCTGGCTCATATTCATCTAACAAGGCGTCATAAGGGCTGCAACCGAATTCGTTGGCTAGTATTGCCGCACGCTCACGACTGATGTCGACTACAGTCTGCAGCAGCGGTTGCATGGCAGACCAGTCGTTGTTCGCTCGATGAATTCGCCACGCCTGCTCGCATCGAGCCGTAGCCAGGCCTAATTGTTCGACAATAGCTGAGGGGACTGCCGAGGCGCTGACCACAGCTCGGTTGATTTCGCGCAGATTGGCCTGCTGCCAGGCATTCAGTGACTCGCCAGCCGCATCAAGTAGCAGACCCGGAACCTGATCGTCGGTTACCAAATCATGAATCAATACCTGCAGCCTCGCGAGGGCACGGGCGCGGGACTCACCGCCACCGGCGGGCATCATCGCAGCCTCATCCCAGCCACAGATAGCGCCCAGATGCTGAAAATCAGCAATCTTATCGAAGTGCTCTGCCAACGCGTTGTATTGTTTCATTGGTTTTAATCTCTCTGTAGATGAACGTTGATGGGCCACTCGTATCAGCACAACCGTCCGCACTTAGAGGACTTAAGCCAACACTTTCCAATGTAAACGTCTTTGGCAGCATCAAAGACGAAGTTCTCTGTCGAATGCAGTTGCAAAAGCATCTCATATCCGGCGTGCCATGCCAGTAGCTGAACGTCTACTGCAGTTGAAGGGTTGGGATTAGCCGCCTTGGTATACGGGCTAGTTTCGAACATTGGCATCTTCAAGTATAAATGCTGCGCCTTTTTCGGCAATCATGACAGTGGGCGCATTGGTATTTCCCGAGGTGATACGCGGCATGATGGAAGCATCTATCACTCTCAGTCCCGCCACCCCATGCACCTGCAGCCGATCGTTAACCACGGCCAGTGGATCGCTGCCCATCTTGCAGGTTCCAACAGGGTGAAAGATTGTCGCTCCCAGCCTGCCCGCAGCAGCCAATAATTCGGCGTCACTCTGCAGCTCAAGCCCTGGCAAATACTCTTCTGGCTCAAATGGCTTGAGAGCCTCAGCTTGCATGATTCTGCGAGTGAACCTGATACCCTCGATTGCCACCTGTTGATCCTTCGGCGTGGAGAGGTAATTCAACGTGATCGCAGGACTGACGGTGATATCCGGGCTTTTAATGCGCACATGACCACGGCTCGTGGGTCGCAAATTACAAACCGACGGTGTGATCGCATTAAACCTGTGTAGGGGCTCACCAAATTTATCTAACGACAGGGGCTGCACGTGCCACTCGATGTTGGGCGTCGCCTGCTCAGTATCACTGCGCGCAAATGCACCCAGCTGCGACGGTGGCATGGTCAGCGGGCCCGTCTTAAACAACAGATACTCTAACCCCATCAGCGCCTTGCCAAAGAGTGAACTCATGCGCTGATTCAGGGTACGCGTATTGCTGACCTTATAAATAATACGCACCTGCAGGTGATCGTGCAGGTTTTCACCAACGCCGGGCAGATCTTGTATGACATCAATGCCATGGGCTTTTAATAACTGGGCAGGCCCTAGCCCGGACACCTGCAGTAGCTGCGGTGAATTAATAGCGCCTGCGGAAAGGATGACCTCTCGCCGAGCCGTTATCGTCTGTTCCATTGGATCCTGGCGGGTTCGCACCTGAACACCAGTTGCTCGAGTTTTACCCTCAACCTGCGCGATATTAATCTTCAGCACCTGAGCATGGGTCATAACAACCAGATTAGGTCGGTCCAACACGGGTCGCAGAAACCCACGAGTGCCGCTCCAGCGGGTGCCGCGCTTCTGATTCATCTGGAAATAGCTGTTACCGAAATTATCTCCTCGGTTGAACTCCTGAATTTCTGGAATGCCAGTCTGGGCTGCCGCTTTCCTCCAGGCATCGAGTATCGGCCAGTTTACCCGCCGCTCTTCAACCCTCAGTTCGCCACCAGCACCATGAAAATCGTCTGCGCCATGCTGATAGTCCTCTGACTGCTTGAAGACCGGCAACACCTCATCCCATGACCAGCCCCGATTGCCCAGCTCCGCCCAATGGTCGTAGTCACTACGCTGACCGCGCATGTAGATCATGGCATTGATGGATGAGCAGCCACCCAGGCCCTTACCCCGCGCATAGCCGATACTGCGATGATTGAGGCCAGGCTCCACCTCTGTGGTGTAGCACCAGTCTGTTCGCGGATTATTGATGGTGTAAAGATAGCCGACGGGGATATTGATCCAGAAGTAGTCGTCTTTACCACCAGCTTCGACCAACAATACGCGCGTTTTGGGGTCTTTTGACAATCGATTGGCCAACACGCAGCCAGCCGTGCCCGCGCCGACGATAATGTAATCAAATGAATCCATGGTCACTCGAATCAGAAGAAGGCCTTATGGTGAGCTTTTTCAGGCCCAGCGTCCAGCCTTGGGTATCCACTTAAACTGGCGGGTCCTTGTCAAAAGCCTTTGTCGCAAGCTTTATCTATTTAGATATTTAGGGGCCTGTAGTGATGCGTTTTCGCAGATAATTGCCGATACCGTAGATACTGATCAGCAACCAGACGACCTCGATAGCAAAGGACGACAGGTTAAAGTTGTAAAAAAGCGAAACCATGATCAGCAGGGCGCCGATACCATTGATCAGAGAATACGCCAGGCCTTGCAACGCAATCCGGCCAGTTTGCAGGCTAAAATAGGTCCCAAGCACGCACAACACGCCCAGGTTGCCGACAAAGTCATACCACGCATATTCCATCTGCGGCCCATTCATTATGTTTGTGTTGAGTCCCGGCATTATACCGACATCCGGACTTGGCGTTCGACCCCCGCTATTGCACTACCTGCAGCCCCGTGATCTGTGATTCAGACCGACATACCGCGCAAAAACCAAGACCCATATTGCAGACTGCCCAATGCCAGTCACCAGGCTGGCATTTAGTCACCAGAACTTTTAATCTCCTCTTTTTACCAATTTTGAGCCTCATGACTGATACGCCAGATTCTCTTGCCTCTCCCTGTGTCATGGTCTGTACCTTGGACGAACGGGACATTTGCCTTGGATGTCTGCGCAGTCTCACCGAAATCGGTCGTTGGGGGTCTGCGAATGACCTAGAAAGAGCGACAATCCTGGCGAATGTCGCGAGCCGTACTCGACGAAGGCAATCTGCCGGAGACTAGGCCATTGCTCACCAAAGGCCAAGCAGAGCCGAGGAGTTAACATGCCCTGTGAAGGGCAATCGGCAAACTCAGGATTTTTTGTCGAACACACTTTCGCTAACCACTCAACGATAAGCAGGAGCCTCCGATGCGCATCGCACTTGCTGGTATCACCCATGAAACCAATACTTATTGCCGCGATAGCACTACCACGCGAGATTTTCACCAATCGCGCGGCGAACACATTTTCAAGTCACGAGACACAGAAACCAGTATTGGCGGCGCATTAGCTGCCTGCAGCGACTTGAACCTCGAGCCAGTACCTTTACTGGTCGCTTTTGCTCAGCCCAGCGGCGTCATTGAACTGGCCACCTATGAGGCCTTCAAGAACGAGATACTCCAGGGTCTACAACAGCAGTCACCGATCAATGGCGTATTTTTAGACCTTCACGGCGCTGGCGTCGTCGAGGGCATCAATGATCTGGAAGGCGACCTTGTTCAGTCTATTCGGCAACTGGTAGGCCCTGAAACGCCTATCACGGCGACTTTCGACTTGCATGGCAATATTACGCCCGCCATGTGCGAGGCGCTGGATGGCACCTTTGCCTGTCATGAGTACCCACATATCGACTTGCACTTGCGGGCGCGAGAGGCCATCGAATTGATCCATCGCATGAACCTCGAGTCGCTGCGCCCCGTGGCCCACATGGAACGCTTACCACTACTGCTACCAACGACCACAACATTTGTCGGTATCGGCAAGACCTGCCTTGAGCAAATGTTGGCCGCAGAGGCCGAACCCGGCGTTATCGACGTCAGTTGGTTTCATGGGTTTCCCTATGCAGATACGGCGCACGTGGGCGTTAGCATTGTCGTCACCACTGAGCACGACCGCGACCAAGCCACCAGAATTGCCAAGCGACTCGCAACCGAGCTCTGGGCCAAGCGCGAAGAGTTTCGTGCGTCCAGTTTGTCAGGTACAGAAGCGGTAGCCATGGCGTTGGCGAGTCAGGCAAAACCGGTTGTCATCAATGAAACCTCAGACAACTGTGGTGGCGGAACACCCGGCGATGGCACGCACTTGTTGAAAGCCATGCTCGATGCGCAGCTTGAGCGAGCCTGTTTTGGCTTTATTGTCGATCCAGCCGTTGCCCAGCAAGCCAGCGAGGCTGGTGTTGGTAAAACCATCTCTGTCGAACTCGGCGGCAAGTACGACGACCTGCATGGTCAACCGCTACGCCTGACTGCTTATGTGCGCGCATTACACGATGGCAAACTAAGATTGCGCGCCATGTTCAAAGGCATGCCATTGCATCTTGGTAAGATGGCCCGCCTGGTCGTTGACGGGATCGATATCATCGTCGCCTCAGAGCGCTCGCAGACCTTTGACATAGGTCCCTTTCAGGCACTGGGCATCGACGTGACCGAATACGAAATCATCGCGCTGAAATCCTCCAATCACTTTCGTGCCGGCTTCGCTGACATAGCCGGCGCCATCGTCACGGCGGATACACCGGGTCTGACAACCCACAAAATTGAGATATTTCCGCGGCATTACAACACCGGATCCTTGTGGCCCATCGACTCAGCGGCAACTTATTCGGCATAGTCTGGCCCTACTGCCGGGCTACAATCCTAGCTTCAAAGCAGTAGATCAGGCACGAAATCGAGCCGGTGAGACGGCCTCGAAAATGTCTCGTAACGGCTCACAGTGGGCGGGTAAGGCGCTCTGCAAAACCAGATGACGGGTCAGCTGAGTCATGCCAGGCGCACTTTGAACTCCGTAACCGCCCTGGCCCGCCAGCCAGAAGAAACCTTTCGCCGCCTCATCAAAACCGACCACAAAGGTTTTATCCGGTGCGAATGTACGCAAGCCCGCCCAGCGATGACTAATTGACCGAACCTCGAGGTCAGCCACCGCTAGAAAGCGATCCATAGCGACAGCGATATCCATTTCCTCTGCTTGCGCATCACATGGCAAGGACGGTGTTTCGTCCGCTGGGGACAGCAGCAATTGGCCAGCGTCAGGTTTGAAGTAAAACTGCTCATCAACATCAATTACTAGGGGCCAGTCTTGGATGTCGACTCCTGGCGGCGGCTTCAGCAAAAGGGCGGTTCGACGTTTTGGCACCAGCCCCACCGGTTTTACCGAACCCATGATGGCAACTTGGTCCGCCCAGGCCCCGGCAGCATTGACGACAATGGGCGCGGTCACTTCATCTGCACCGCAATCAGCACGCCAGATACCTGATTTATACTCCAGTCTCCTGATCTCAGATCGAGTCCTGAGTGTGCCGCCACGTTGCTGAAACAAACGTAGGTACCCCTGCAGAATAGCATCGACATCTAAGTCACCCCCATCATGATCAACAAGACCACGGGTTAGGACTCCGGGTTTTAAGATTGATACTCGCTGAGTCAATCCACTCGCACTTGCCGGAACCAGGCACGGATTTTCTGCTTGCATGGCCTCGAGACTGTCTGCTTGGGCATCGGTCGCAACAAACAGCGCATCACGGGGCCGAATGAGGGGATGTTCGCTGAACCCGACTGGTGGCATTCGATAGAAATTTTCGCTGGCCGCAGTCAAATTTTTAACAACATCGTTGCCATAAGTGGGAGCGAAGTAGGCCGCTGATCGACCCGTGGCATGCATACCTGGTCGCGGTTCTCGATCTAAGAGTAACACTCTGGCATTCATCGCCAGTTCAGCTGCCGCTGACACACCAGCGATACCAGCACCAATGACTATTATGTCGTACATTTGTTCTCCATTCACTGAGCCTTTACACGGGCGTCAGACGCCAACACGCCAGTTTTTCTCGTCTTTAGAAAAGCCCACGCGAACACTTTATTGTCGAGAGCTCAAGGACTCGCCGCGTCGGCCAAGCCACTGACGTCGAGACATTAGATAATAGGCTATCGGCCCAATCTCATCTGCCTCTTCTCGATCATAATCAAATCCGAGCTTCTCGGCGACTCGAATGGATGGCGAGTTCATTGGATCAATTGTCGCGAAGATCTCGTTCAGGCTGCTGATCGAAAAGACATAATCAAGCATAGGTGCGGCGACTTCGGTCGCGTAGCCCTGTCCCCATGCTGCGCGATGCAGCACATAGACAAGTTCATCGAAATTCTGCTCAGGCGCTCGCACGACGCCGCAGTAACCCAAGAAATTTCCGTCTGAGCGTCTGAACACAGCTGAGGTCCCGTAGCCTCGAGCGGCATATTTTTGTTGGCAAATCGAGATCCAGGCCGCCACTTCTTTTCGGTCCAGGATGGTTCCGTCACCGACATAACGCATCACTCGAGAGTCCTCACACAAAGCCGCAAAGTTATCGAGATCAGTCATTTGAAAATGCCGAACCTCGAGTCGCTCTGTTTGATATATAGGATTGCTCATGGCGGCTCTCAAACTTCAGGAAATCGGCTCGCTTCTGACTGAGATCAATAGCTGCGAACCACACTCGGCTATCGTAACCTATATTGCGCATATGGGTGCTAGCCTGCAACGCTCACACATCACTCAAGCTTGAGGGTTGAAGCTCGCAACATCATGTTTCTCAAATGTATGACTATAGGACACAGGGCACGCGGACACAGGGTAATCAGCTACAGAATTATCAGAAGCCTATTTATCAGAAGCCTAGCTATCAGAAGCCTAGCTATCAGAAGCCTAGTTATCAGAAGCCTAGTTATCAGAAGCCTAGTTATCAGAAGCCTAGTTATCGGCAGCCTGGTTATAGGAAGCCTAATTACCGGATATTTGACGATGACAAGCTTACCCCCTGGCCTCAGTTACGCCGGTCAGTATCGACCCACGAGTCAAGTCTACTTCCTACATGATGATACTTGGGTGGATCACGAGGCTCGGCGGCGAGTCCACCAAACAATCTTCGACGAGGTTTTTCGACTGATCAGCAGCGCTCAGAAATTTATCTTGATTGATATGTTTTTGTACAACGACTTCCAGGGCCAATCGCCAGAGTACACAAGGCGATTGGCAGCCGAATTGACGAGCCTGCTGATAGCGCGTCAACAAAGTTTTCCCGACATGACCATCATTGTCATCACTGACCCGGTTAACACCGTCTATGGCGGACTCAATTCAATCCATTTCGACGCCCTGCGTGAACAGGGCATCACGGTAGTTATGACGGATCTGGACCTGCTGCCTGACAGTAATCTCGCTTACTCCTTAATCTGGCGACTGCTGATCAAGCCTTTTGGTAACGGTCAGGCGCAAACCTTACCCAATCCCTTTGGGGCTGGGCGAGTATCAATTCGTAGTTGGCTGCGTCTGATCAACTTCAAAGCAAACCATCGCAAGGTCGTCATTTGCGACCAGGGCGATAGCTATCTCGGACTCGTTACATCTGGTAACCCTCACGATGGCAGTAGCGCTCACCGCAACGTTGCACTGGTATTTGACGGTGATGCGGTAGCTGACCTTTGGCACACCGAGGCCGCCATACTGGCACTGCAGGGCATACCAATCCCAACCTTCGCCCTGCCGGGTAGCATAGCGCTCAGGGTACCCAGTGGCAGCCAGCAAGAGCTGAGGGTCCTGACAGAGGGCAGGATCAAAGAGGCCTTGTTGATGCAACTTAACAGTGTTCAGCCTGGCGACTCGGTTGATTTGATGATGTTTTATCTCTCTGACCGGCAGGTCATACAAGCCCTTAAGCGCGCCGCAGAAGCGGGCGTTACTGTTCGTCTCATCCTGGATCCTAATAAGGATGCGTTTGGCTTCAAGAAAAACGGCATTCCCAATCGGCCCGTTGCTCGAGAATTACAGGCTGCGGGCATACCCGTGCGCTGGTGTGATACTCACGGCGAACAATGCCATGTCAAGATGATCATCTTGCACCGCAACATGGGCATCAGCGAGCTCATGCTGGGATCCGCTAATATAACCCGTCGAAATCTCGACAACTTCAACCTGGAAACGAATGTGCAGTTTCGCGGACCTCGCACTAACCAGGCTCTCCAGCAGGCTGCTCGAATGTTCGATACCTACTGGCACAATGAGGACGGCAGGCTTTTCACCGTGCCCTTTGATCATTACCGAGAAGATTCTCGACTTAAATATTGGCTCTATCGATTTCAGGAAGTCACAGGCATGAGCGCTTTCTAATTGCAGGCTTTCTCATTGCAGGCTTTTTCATTGCAGGCTTTCTAATGACAGGTGCTCTACTGAAGGCTTTATGGCGATGCATGCTGCTGAGTCTTGGCAGGGATCACTCGAGTCACCCTGTTTTCGCTGTGGACACACTGAAAATGGGGGCTTTAGCGAGACTTTGAGAGCAGGTGGCCCATCTATTCGTTGAAAAATACTAGCGGAGAAATGACAAGGTGCGAACTGATAGCTGAGAACTCATTGCGAACTAGGCGTCGCGAGCTGGAAGCTACGAAATAACAGTTGCGCGACGCATAGACATCGCGCAGCTGTTACCTTCAAACGCGAACTTCCTTAGCTGGCATCGCCCGCTGGCATAATACGACCATAGAGATCGAGAGCCAGAGTACTAATCGCATAACCGCCAATCGCTAGAGCCAAGTGATCAATGATCGCATTCAAATGCGCGCCGACAACTGGAATAGCGTCAAGACTATCGGCCAAGGTTGGAAAAGCGAAAGCCGCGACAATAAGCATCGCTGTTGTCGCCGAGTCGGTAACAGGTTCAGTGAAACCATGCACTAACCCTAAGACAACCAGAATTAAAGCCCAGTGCTCGAACCCCGACACAAAGGATGCAAGCAAAGCGGCAATCAAAGACAGGAGTGGTAGTATTCTGTTCACCATAAGAATCAAGCCTCGTTATTTATTTAGTTTTAATCGAGATTGCTGTTTTTTCTGTCCACACTTTTTATTAGTGCTACCAGATTAAAGCCCTACTTTTTTGACAATTCAAGCAGGAAATTGCTAAATTTTGAAAAATCAATCATTAATTCTAATTTTTTTGAGTCAAGTTTGATATTTCTCGGGCATTTTTTGAGTGGGCCTAACCGCGCTAGCTTGGTTCATTTCAACTGCTAGGACTTATGACTTCTTTATCTTGAGATGGCATCAGTCAGACGCGCTAGAAAAGCGATCAAAGTTATTACTGACAGGTCCATCAGCGCCTTTCCCTTCGCCCGCGCTATCCTTTGAACCTCGACATAGGCATTACTTGCAAACCTCACTCATGATTTGCAGCGGTGTCGCCTGTCATTCGAGAAATCCAGCTAATCCGGTCATTCGCACCTTACAAAGCGCCAACAAAAAGCCTCCAGCCTCCCCTTAATGGGGCTTGCCGGCGATTAATAAGCAGCGAATGAAAATAGTACACGATTAGCTTATACTGCCGCTCAACGCCCTATCCGGGCCAGTCTCGGCATCTAGTTCGCCGAAGACATTACTGTATTCAAAAGATGCCGAGAGATGAGATTCGCCAATGACTGACACACCTAAGATTATCTATACAGAGACCGACGAAGCACCCAGACTTGCAACCTACTCCCTGCTGCCCATTATCAAAGCATTTACCGACACAGCGGGTGTTACTGTCGAACTGAGAGATATCTCTCTGGCCAGTCGAATCATAGCCGCCTTTCCCGATCGTCTGACGGCTGCGCAGAAAATTCCAGACCACTTGGCAGAACTGGGAAAAATGACTCAGGACCCAGGTGCCAATATCATCAAATTACCCAACATCTCGGCGTCAACTCCCCAGCTACACGCAGCCATCAAAGAGCTGCAGGCTAAAGGTTATGACTTGCCAGACTATCCTGATGAACCGCAAACCGATGTCGAAAAGGCCATTAAGTCTGCTTATGACAAGGTGAAAGGCAGCGCGGTTAATCCGGTCTTGCGGGAAGGAAACTCTGATCGCCGCGCCGCAAAGGCTGTCAAAGAATATGCGCAGAAACATCCGCACTCTATGGGTGCCTGGGCACCAGACTCAAAGTCTCATGTTGCTCATATGAGCCATGACGACTTCTACGGAACAGAGAAATCCGTTGTCATGGCCCAGGACGATGCTTTAAGAATTGAGTTTGTCGGCGCAGACAACCAAGTCACGTCTCTGGGGAAAATTATTCAAGTTGAGTCAGGCGAAGTGGTTGATGGTGCCTATATGAGCAAGGCGGCGCTGTGCCAGTTCTATGCCGAACAGATTGCGGACGCCAAGGCAAAGGGCGTCCTGTGGTCTCTGCATTTAAAAGCGACCATGATGAAAATATCCGATCCCATTATGTTCGGTCACGCCGTTAAAGCTTATTACCATACCGCCCTGAGCAAACATGCAGCGGTGTTTGAGCAACTTCGATTCGATGCTAATAATGGTATTGGCGATGCTTATGACAAGATTAAATCTCTGCCAGCGGATCAGAGTGCCGCGATCAAAGCTGACCTGGATGCCTGCCTGACTGAAGGCCCAGATTTGGCTATGGTTGATTCTGACCGAGGGATTACTAACCTGCATGTACCCAGCGATATTATCGTCGATGCTTCTATGCCTGCCGCTATTCGCGAGTCGGGCAAAATGTGGGGCCCAGACGGCAAGCTGCATGACATGAAGGCAGTCATACCTGATCGCTGCTACGCTGAGGTATTTGAAGAAACTATTCGTCATTGTCGCGAACATGGCGCCTTTGACCCGACGACCATGGGCTCTGTACCCAACGTTGGCCTGATGGCTCAGAAAGCCGAAGAGTATGGCTCTCACGACACAACCTTTGAGGCCCCTGCTGCCGGCCAGATACGAGTGGTTGACGGTTCTGGCGCCATTCTGATCGAGCATAAAGTACAAGCGGGGGATATCTGGCGCCTGTGTCGCGTCAAGGATGGTCCTATTCGCGACTGGGTGAGACTGGCGGTCAGCCGTGCGCGCTTGACTCATTGCCCTATTGTGTTCTGGCTGGATGAACATCGTGCCCACGACGCTCGCCTCATAGAGAAGGTCAAGGCTTACCTGCCCGAACATGACCTCACCGGTATCGACTATCAGATACTGGCGCCGGCTGCCGCTACCCGCCTCAGTCTTGAACGCGTGAGAGCTGGGGATACGGTCATCTCTGTGACCGGCAATGTTCTGCGCGACTATTTGACAGACCTGTTCCCTATTCTTGAGCTGGGGACCAGTGCGAAAATGCTTTCCATCGTGCCATTGATCAATGGCGGCGGACTGTTTGAGACTGGCGCCGGTGGCTCAGCACCCAAGCATGTTCAGCAGTTTGAAAAAGAGGGGCATTTACGCTGGGACTCTCTGGGTGAATTTTTGGCTCTGGGCGCATCACTGGAGCATCTTGCTCAGACCTTCAACAATGAACGGGCGCAGATCCTCGCTGACACACTCAATGTCGCCATTGGGCGCTTTTTGGAGGAGAATCGCTCGCCCTCTCGAAAGGTGAACCAGCTCGACAACCGAGGAAGTCACTTCTATCTCGCTCTGTATTGGGCCGATGCCGCGTCCAAGCAGGACCGTGATCCAAAACTGAGAGAGACGTTTACGCGAGTCGCCGAACAATTGGCCGAAAATGAAGCCACGATCGTCGCCGAGCTGAATGCTGCTCAGGGCGCGCCCCAGAATGTCGGCGGCTATTACGACCCAAACCCTGAACTCGCCAATCGTGCCATGCGACCGAGCCAGACATTCAACAAGATCATCGACTCTGTCGCCGCAGCGTAAAGGTCGAAGACGTAGCTACTGTAGACATAGCTACTGAAGACATAGCTACTGAAGACATAGCTACTGAAGACATAGCTACTGAAGAGTCAGCAGCTATAGTTCAGGACTTATAGTTTCAGGGCTTATAATTTCAGGGCTTATAATTTCAGGGCTAAGGGCTAAGGGCTTAGAACTAAGGACTAAGAGCTAAGAGCTAAGAGCTAAAATTAAGCTCTTAGCCCACGGGATTCGAGTCAGAGCAAAACTCTGCCTCGAATCTCTCCTTCTCAGCGCCAAAACAGACCCCTTTATCCATTTGTTAGAACCAATAGTTACTTGGTATTCCTTCACCTGGAGTTTCTGTCAGCTATCAATTGGCATCTATACCGAGCAGATGGAGCATTACTCCTATCGTGAGGCGATACCTTTTTTATCTACGCAAAGCATTGCGCTGAAGTCTGTTCAAATCTTTGATCGAAGCGGGTTAAAAACTGCAGGCAAATAGCTTCAAGTACACTATTTACCTGCTGAATTTTATCCTACCAAAGGTCGTATTTCTGCAGCTCCGCACGACCAACAACCATGTGATGCACCTCATCTGGGCCGTCAGCAAAACGTAGATGACGCATATCAGTGTACATAGAAGCTAACGGCGACCATTGCGAAATACCCGTTGCGCCATGCATTTGAATCGCTTGATCTATAATCAAACAGACCTTTTCTGGCACCATGGCTTTGACAGCACTGACGTACACTCGGGCCTCCTTATTGCCCAACACGTCCATGGCTTTGGCGGCCTGCAACACCATCAACTTCATCGCATCGATTTCGATTCGAGCCCGAGAAATAATTTCAAGGTTTTTGCCCAACTTGGCTATCGGCTTACCGAATGCGACTCTAGAGCCTGCGCGGGTCACCATCAGCTCCAAGGCTTTTTCAGCTTTGCCGATAGATCGCATGCAGTGGTGAATTCGACCTGGTCCCAGGCGAACCTGAGAGATCTCAAAACCTCGGCCTTCGCCAAGCAAAATATTCTCTTTCGGTACTCGAACATTGTTGAATCGTATATGCATGTGACCACGGGGCGCATGATCTTGGCCGAAGACATGCATGCCTTCCAAGATTTCAACCCCTGGTGTATCGATAGGTACGAGGATTTGTGATTGCTGCCTGCTGGGCGGCGCATCAGGACTGGTTTTCACCATGGTGATCATAATTTTGCAACGGGGATCGCCAGCACCAGAGATGTAGAATTTCTCACCATTGATGACCCACTCGTCCCCTTCAAGAACGGCGCTGGTGCTGATGTTTTTTGCATCTGATGATGGCAGGTTAGGTTCTGTCATGGCGTAGGCAGACCGAATTTCGCCATTAAGCAATGGCTTCAGCCACTTCTCCTTTTGCGCCTCGGTACCTACTCTCTCCAGGACTTCCATGTTGCCTGTATCAGGCGCACTGCAATTCAGTGTTTCCGATGCCAGGCTGTATTTGCCCAACTCAGCGGCTATATAGGCGTAATCGAGATTGGTCAGCCCTTCTCCCATCTCGGAATCAGGCAGGAAAAAGTTCCACAATCCTGACGCCTTCGCCTTGTTCTTCGCACCCTCCAACAACTCCAGCTGCCGAGGGTGCCAAGACCAACGATCCACCTTGCCTTTTTCCAGGCTGTAGAACTCCTCAGTGATGGGCTCAACGTTTTCTATGATATGTTTTTTGACTGCGTCCATCAGGGGCTGGGCCTTTTCGGACATGGCCAGGGTATACAAATCGTTAGCAATATCGGGCATATACTTGCTTCTCCATTCTATGTATCAATTAAATGTGACTAAAGTCTGTCTACCACTCCAGATCGTCAGGGATCTTGAAATCCTTATAGGGGTCGTCTTCGTCAGCGGCGTCCTTGTCTCGCTCAAAGAGATAAAGCACAACGCCGTCCTTACGCGCCATGATTCGCCGCGCCACCTGCTCAGGAACCATATCATATCCACCAGCGGTTTTGACAATCGCTAGAAAACCCTGATTGAGCTGGGTTTTATTCGCCTGAGACACATAGATATTCTTGATCACGCCCTTATCGGCAAATTTATAACCAACATCCCCCGTCTGGCGCTGGGCATTCATTTCGATCAGTTGCTTAATCTGGGCATCGAGCGCTCGCGCCCTGGCAAGCTGGTCCCTTTCCTCGTTCTTACGGCGATCACTGTCCAGCTTATCCTTTAGCGCCTGCTTCGCGTCGAGTTTACTGACATCTACCTCGCCGTGCTTCTCTCGCACGTCTTTGCGATGCAGGCCGTTCTGGGCCTTGCGCAGTTGTTTTTCGCTGACGAGGCCGACCTTGCGAAGCTGATCCTGCAGTGATGAACCACCCTTGTTGTTCTTTTTCAATTCATTACGCTCCTGTTTCCATTCAAGGATTCACTGCCTCAGACTCAGCATCGGCACCGCACCACAAGATGTCTGGATCCTCGGGATGCCAAGGCAGGTATTTTGCCATGACCCGGGCAAACAAGTCGCCATCAAGGAATGCGTCAAGCCAGCGGATCAAGTGGGTGTAGCGCCGAGTTCGAAACCAGGCCAGATCAACATGGGCAAACTGGCGAACAAACGGCAGGATCGCCATATCCGCATAAGACACTCGATCATCAAACAGATAGGGCGTGTCGCGCAGACACCGGTCGAGCCGGTGCAGGAACACTTCACACTCGTCCCGAGCGGCGAGCGCCACATCCATCGCGTCGTGATCGGCATACTTGTAGCGGTCGAGGTGACCTTTGAACACCTGGTCATTTTCCTCCACCAAGGCTTTCATTCGAGCCATCTTTTGAACATCTGTGCGCAGCCAGCCCGCCGGATCTTGCTGCGCCAGCGCCCAGTGCAGGATGTCGAGACTCTCATCGATGACCGTGGCATTCGGCAACACCAGGACCGGCACCGTCGCCTTAGCAGAGACCAGCAGTAACGCGTCCGGCTTGTGCTTCAGCGCGACCTCTCGCAAGCGCACTGTCACGCCCGCAGCAGACAGTGCCAGTCGCGCTCGCATGGCGTAGGGGCAGCGACGAAAACTGTAGAGTATGGGGTAATCGAGCATTTTCAGGGCAGCTTTGTCATTTTGGATCAGACTCACTTGGGCCAGACTCATAAGCATAGCGTTTTTATGGCGCTGACATACCTTGTTGACAAGCAAATGCATCAGCAAATACTGGTAACTGCACGCCAATGCGCTAGCATGGCCCTTGTCAGCCAATAGAACAGTAACTGGAAGAGCCACCCGAATCAAAGCGAGGACACAGTGATAGAACACCATATCGATATCCAGACCCAGGACGGCGCCATGAATACCTTCATTACTCATCCGGACGAAGGTGGCCCCTTTCCCGTCGTGATGTTCTATATGGATGCGCCGGGCAAACGGGAGGAGCTGCACGATATGGCGCGGCGAATCGCCACTGTCGGCTACTATGTGATACTCCCCAACCTCTATTACCGCAAGACTCGGGAGTTTGTCTTTGAGCGCACAGAAACCGGCATGAAGAACATGATGGAGGTGGCCAGCCACCTGCGCATCAAGCTGATTATGGAAGATACCCAGGCACTGCTCGATTTCCTCGAGACTGACCCCCAAGCCAATACCCAAAAAATTGGCGCCGTCGGTTACTGCATGAGCGGGCCCTTCGTGTTCGCTGCAGCCTCCCATTTTCCGGATCGGATTCAGTGCGCGGCCTCCATCTACGGCGCCAACCTCATGACCAAAAGGGATGACTCGCCGCACCTGAGCGCGGACAAGATCAAGGGCGAAATGTATTTCGCCTGTGCCGAGATAGATCACTATGCACCCAGGGAAATCATTGATGCGCTCGAAGCCCATCTGAAAACCTGCAATATCAAGTATCGCATCGAGTGGTATCCCGGCGCGGAACACGGTTTTGCCTTTCCTGATCGAGGCGAGATCTATCACAAGCCAAGCGCAGAGCGGCATTGGGCTCGCCTGTTTGATTTGTTTCCGCGCAACCTGCGCGACAGCGACTAAACCCGGCCGGACAACTAATCCATCAACCAAAGCACCAGCTAACGCGAGCAGCAGCACCCTATGGCCACCAAGCCAACCATCTACAAACTCGGCGTCACCATCTCCGACATGAATCGCGACTATTACCAGACCCATCAGCTGACGATCGCCCTGCACCCATCGGAGACTCATGCCCGCATGATGGCGCGAATGATGGCCTTTTGCCTGAACGCCGACGAGCACCTGACATTCAGCCGCGGCTTGTCTGACAATGACGAGCCGGATATCTGGTCTCACAGCCTCGACGGTCAGACGCAACTCTGGATTGATGTGGGCGAGCCCTCGGTGGACCGGGTCAAGAAGTCCACCCGGGTCGCCAAAGCAGTGCGAATCTACAGCTTCAACACCAAGTCGGATGTCTGGTGGCAAAAATCGGCTGACGAATTCAGCCAGTTGAAGGCAAACTATTACCGATTTTCCTGGCCTCAGATTCAGGACCTGACGGCATTGATTGAACGCACCATGACGCTGTCGGTGACCATCTCAGAGGAATCGGCTTATATCGCCGGTGACGCCGGTGAATTTGAGCTCAGCTGGGTCACGCTCAATGCGTAGCAACTTTTACCCTGAAATCCGCCAAAAATTCGAGCAAAATAGACTACGCTAGTCCTTCATTCAATCTTAAGGTCTTGCTTGAAAGTGAATTTTTAAGCAAAAAAAACGGGCAAGACTGCACATAGTCTTACCCGTTACCGGTTGATCATTGCAACCGACGCACACCGAGGTGCGCGTCAGTGCCGATCGGTGCCTAGATACGCTCGATAATGATGGCTGGCGCCATACCACCGGCGGCGCACATGGTAATCAAGCCAAACTGCTGACCACGACGCTCCAGCTCGTCCAGTACGGTACCAATCAGCATTGAGCCAGTTGCGCCGATAGGATGACCCAATGCCATGGCGCCACCGTTAACGTTGACCTTGTCACGGTCGAGGTTCAGGTCGCGAATAAACTTCTCAGCGACGACTGAAAACGCTTCGTTGATTTCAAACAGATCGATATCGTCAATGGTCAGGCCAGCTTTGGCCAGCACTTTACGTGCCGCTGGTACAGGTGCGTTCAGCATCAAGGTTGGCGAGTCACCCATGTTGCACATGGCAACAATTCGAGCTCGCGGCTTCATGCCATGCGCTTTTGCATAGTCTGGAGAAGCCAGCAAAACCGCACCGGCACCATCAACCACGCCGGATGAATTACCCGCATGATGGAAATGTTTGATATCCAGGCCCGGATACTTTTGCAGCACCAGACTACGGAAGGTCGTGCCTGACTGATCAAGGGGGATATCCGCAAGCTTGGCAAATGACGGATCCAGGTTACTCAGACCTTCCAGTGTGGTCTGGGGACGGGGAAACTCTTCATGATCAAGGGCGACCGTACCATCGGCGTTGTACACAGTGATCAGTGACTTGTCGAAATAGCCATTTTTGATGGCATGATCAGCACGCTGCTGAGACACAACTGCGAGCGCATCCAGTGCTTTTCGATCAATGCCCTCAAGGGTTGCGATTGTATCGGCACACAGACCCTGGTGGGGCTGAGGATGAACTGCCCGCAAACGGAAATTATCATTGTCGAGAAAGGGTGAGCCATTGCCGCCACCACCGCCATAGGAAGACATCATCTCTGCACCACCACCGATACACAGATCCTCCATACCGGACATGATGTTCGCCGCTGCAATATTCACAGAGGTGATACCCGAACCACAGAAACGGTCAAGGGTGACGCCACTAGCACGAACATCATAGCCGGCGTCGAGGGCCGCCATACGCGCCAGGTCGCCGCTTTGTTGGCCACGCTGAGAGCTGGTACCAAAAACAATATCATCAACTTCCGCCGTGTCAAAACCAACCCGTTCCTGCAAGGCTTTTAATACTGCGGCTCCAAGATGCTGAGGGTGCTGTTCAGCTAACGCGCCCTTACCTTTCTTGCCGATTCCCCGCGGGGTTCGACAGGCATCAATAATCCAGGCTTCTGACATGGTTATACTCCTATTTAGAAATCTTTCGAGCAACTCGCCACGCTGGCGCGCCTCGTCAAGGCGCAGGTTTCACGGCTGAGTTGCGTTCAACGCGAGCCTCGCATATTAGAGTGATTGCGGGTGAGCGGCAAGGTCCCTGGTGGCAGGAAGGCTTTGACGGCACTGCGCCACCTATCGAAACCCTACATCATAGGTCCTTCCTGATTGTCCAGGACCATTTGCAACAGCCCGACGACCATGCGCTCGGCATCTGCCTGCGCTTGCGGCTGAGACAAGTCAAGCGCCAATTGCATGGGTATCAGAAAGGTGTTGAACAGACAACCGAAGGCATAATCTGCCTTTAAATTGGCAAAATCATAGTCACGAACTCCGGCCTGCAGTAACTTCCTGTGGTAACGATGTAACAATGGTGTCTCTACCTGGCGACGCAGAGTGAGCGGCAAAAGGCCCAGAAAATAGGCGATATCATGGGCACCACAGCCGAGATGGCAACCATCCCAGTCAAAGATCACGATCGAGTCAGAGATCTTAGCCTGATCAAAAAAAACATTTTGGCAGTGAAAATCCATGTGGCACATCGTCAGATTTCTGGTCGGCCAGTCTGTCGTCATGCGCTTTTCCGCAGTTGCTGCGATATCGATGCACAGACCACGCCACTCAACCGGCAGGAATGCTGCCAGCGGCGACTCGAGCCAGGCCGACCAGCTATTCGCCATCTCACTGGCCCACTGTGTCCAGACTGCATGAGTCGGGCCCATAACTGCCTCGCTGGCAACCAGCTCAGTTTCTCTTTGCCACCAATGACCATGGAGGCGCGCCGCTGTATCAATCACTCGAGCAAGCTCTTTGAACCCCGGCGGATCGAAAAAAGAAAAGCGCCGCAAAACCGAGCAATCTTGCAACAACAACACGGCATTACCAGTTTCGTCATTCCAGAGCGCAGCGTAGACTTTGGGAATACGGACTGGTGTCTGCGCCGCCAGCTCTGCATAGAAACGGGCTTCTCGACAAAAGGTACGTCTTTGTCGCACCATGTCGGCGGTCGCCGAATATTCTGGCATGACTTTGATGGCCAGCGTCGCGGGTAATCCCTGCGTTCTGACGCCAGGCGCCCAACTCAGCGAGATAAAACCCACCTTACTGCCATAGCCTCGGTCGATCTTCGGCGCCGTTACCCTGAAATCCAGCAAATCATCGACGGATACCTTGAAAACAGATGCCAGCCACGGCTTGCTGACCTCCGCTAAAGCCAGGGGAAAGTTGTCGATGTGATGGGAGGATACCAACATGGGGAAGACCATACGCCCTTATCTGCAGGCTGTCAGCTAACCGGTCATTTGCCTAGGCATTTGCCTGGTTAATTAAGCGTTCAGCTCGAGCGAAAAGCTGCGCCGATCTGGATAAATTGACCCTAAGGCTGGCGACTGCTGAATACTACTGACCGCTGACGCTACTGAACCTTGATTTTCTTCGTGCCTCGAGTCGGCAGTGCCTCCAACGGATCATCAGGCCAGGGGTGTTTCGGATAGCGGCCCTTCATGTCTTTTTTGACCTCGTGATAGGAGGAACGCCAGAAACCAGCCAGGTCCATCGTCACCTGCAGGGGCCTGCCAGCCGGCGACAAAAGGTGGACCAGCAAGGGTTGGCGACCATCGATAATCCTGGGCGTCGCTTCACAGCCAAACATCTCTTGCAGCTTAACCGCCAGCACCGGCGGATTAACGGTATAGTCGATGGCGATGCTCGAGCCGGTGGGCACCGAAATCCGTTGCGGTGCTAACCGGTCAAGCGCTTGACGCAATGACCAGGGCATTCGAGCATTTAATACCATCCCCAAATCCAGTTTACGCAAGTCTGCCAGGCTCTTAACCGAATCCAGGTAGGGTAGCAGCCAATCGGACGCAGTCGCCAACAGGCCTGCATCACTCATGTTCGGCCAGGCTGGATCGTTGGTCACACCCCTCACCAACTCAGCCCGCGCTTGCCACTGGCGTACCTCGGGTGTCCAGCGCAACAGGCCAAGACCATTCGCTCGCACATACTGAAGTAACGCCTCACTTCTGACCTGCAAAGGTACCGGATCCAGAGTTTCACGCTGAAGCACCAGTGCGCCGAGCAAACGACGGCGTTCGGCAACAAAACGCTGGGTTTTTTTCTCCCACTCAGCGACCGTCTCTCGATGCAGCAGATCCTTCAGCAGGGCGTCAAACAGCGCAGGATCAAGGCTCGCGCCAGACCGAATGATATCGCCCTGACCACCGCCAGTTACCTCTGCCAGCGCCAACCACTGTGCCTGCGCCAGATAGTGATTGACCGCAAACGCCGCTCCTCGACCATTGGCGAGCTGATAACCCCCTGCGTGCCGCCGACGGGCAATACGATCCGGGTAGGCACAGGCGAGCAGATAGCCCGGCAGTTGCTCGAGTGATACAGACTCAACTCTGTGAGCCGGCGCCTCTCGACTCACCTGGCGCCGAATCTGCTGAGCCAGATCCCGGGTTCGACTGACCCATCCTCTGTGTCGAGGTGGGCAGGCCTGCTCACCCCGCAATATCGCCAGGCGTTGGGCAATGTCTGGGTTTTCCCCACTCATGGGATCCCGGTCAGATAACAGGCTGGCCAGCAGCGCCGCGCTCTCCAGCTCGTTGATCGCAGCGCCCGCCAGCACCAGGTGACCCAGACGCGGATGCAGCGGCAGCGCAGCCAACCTCGCCCCATGCTGGGTCAACACCCCACTTGATCCTTCCCTATTAACCTGTTTTGCGACCGCTCCCAACATGACTAGTAAGTCAATGCCCTGTTGCCAGGCGCCCGCAGGCGGCATATCGACCCAGCGCAGCTCATTCGGCGCCTGCACGCCCCAGTTCAATAGTTGCAGCGCCAAAGGTGCAAGATCGGCACTGAGTATTTCCGGACTGGTCTGCACCGCCAGCTGCTGCTGTTGCGCCTCGGACCAGAGCCGATAGCATCGGCCAGGCCGCAATCGTCCCGCGCGGCCCATGCGTTGAACGCTGGATCCTTGAGATATCTTTCGAGTTTCGAGTCGAGTCATCCCCGTACCAGGATCAAAAACGGGCTCTCTCGCCAGTCCCGTATCAACGACGACATCAACGCCGTCGATGGTCAGGCTGGTCTCGGCAATATTGGTGGCCAAGACCACCTTGCGCTGCCCCTTGACGGTAACAGGTGCTATCGCCTCTTGCTGCGCCTCAATACTCAGGTTGCCGTATAACGGACAAAGCCGAACATTCTGAATCGCTTGCGCTGCCAGCCAGCGTGTCAGAGCCTCAAAAGATCGAGCGATTTCGCCCTGACCTGGCAGAAATACCAGCACACTGCTGGTCGGATTGTCCTGCAAGGCCTGAATGACTCCAGCTACTGCACGGTCCACCGCTGACTCTCGAGGCAAAGTGGCACGGCCATAGAGGACTTCAACAGGATATTGCTGCCCCGCGCTGCTGACGACCGGCGCATCATTCAGCCAGGCGGCTACAGCGGCTGTGTCCAGCGTCGCCGACATCAGTAACAGCTTCAACGGATCATCTTCACCACGAAACAGTCCGCGGCCATGGAGACACAGGCTCAGAGCCAGGTCGGCATCCAGGCTACGTTCATGGTATTCATCGAAGATCACCAGTCCGACATGCGCCAGGCCCGGATCCTCCTGAAGCATGCGGGTCATTATGCCTTCGGTGATAACCTCTATGCGGGTGTTGGAGCCGATCCGAGTGTCCTGTCGCATGCGATAGCCAACAGTCTCACCGGGCTCCTCGCCCAGCAAACCTGCCAAGCGCTGGGCTGCCATTCGAGCCGCGAGTCGCCGAGGCTCCAGCATCAGGATTTTGCGCCCCGCTAGCCAGGGTTCAGCCAAGAGTGCCAGCGGTACCAGGGTCGTCTTGCCAGCTCCTGGTGGTGCTTCTAGAATCACTTCATGGCGAACTGCCAGCTGCGCCGCCAAGTTGGGCAACACCGCTTCAACAGGCAGACCGGTTCTGGGCAGCAGGGACACAGTCAGACCTTGTCCAGTCGACGGATCTCTGGCGCATCTCCCGTAGAACCCTTGGTAATACCTGACACCTTGGCATTACGCCCGGAGGTCTTGGGGAATTTCTTTGACAGCTCAGGCCCTGCCGCCGTCAGACCACCGTCAACCACCAGCGCCTCGCCGGTGACAAAGGCCGCATCTGCGCTGGCCAGAAATACCGCTGCACCGGCAATGTGTTCACCCCGCCCATAGTCGGGCCAGGGTTGTGAGTGAGCAAACACTTTCTGCGTAGCCGCCGCGTTACCGCCATCTGCCAGCGGTGTGACAATAAATCCGGGGCAAATCGCGTTCACCCTGATCCTGCTGGCAGCCAGCTCAACTGCCGCCGACTGGGTCATACTGATTACAGCGGCCTTAGCCGCAGAGTAGACCAGGGGCCCACCATCGCCACTCAAGCCGGCGATCGACGCAGTATTGATAATCACACCACCCTCGGACTGCGTCTGCATGACCCGAGCACCATGTTTGATGCCAAAAAATACGCCCTTTGCGAGCACATCAAACGTGTAATCCCAGTCCCGTTCGGTGGTCTCCGTGAGAGGACCTATCGCCCCGCCAACGCCGGCGTTGTTAAACAACACGTCGAGCCGGCCGAATTGGCTAAGCGTGGCGTCGATCATACTCTCGATACTGGACTCCTGAGCGACGTCGGTACGGACAAAACCGACCCTGCCCTCAAAGCCGGCATCAATGGCAGCCTGCAGTGCCGCAGCGCCGGTCGCCTCATTATAGTCGGCGATCATGACCCTGGCGCCCTCCGCGAGAAATCGCATAACAGACGCTAGGCCCATACCGCTGGCGCCTCCGGTGATTATGGTTACCTGATTGTCTAGTCGCATCACTTGCTCCTGATAGGTTGACGTGGGGCTTCTGACCCGCGCCTCTTAATGCCAGTACTGAGCTGCTGGAAGGCCTCAAGATAGCACAGCCGGTCTCACCCGCAAGCTAGTCTGCTGACCGTTGAGACCGGCGTCAAATTGATTACCGCTTCACGCCAAGGATTGTTATCCTTCCTGCCATCATTTACTGGGAGTTAGACCTATGAAAGTCGCTGCAATCCAAAAACCGGGCGGTTTGGACAAGATCCTTATTCAGGAGCGCCCCGATCCTGTCGCCGGTCCCGGCGAGATTTTGGTTCGTGTCAAAGCCAGCTCACTGAACTTCCATGACCTTGCCGTAGCAACCGGCATGATCCCCAACGTCGATGGCCGCATTCCTATGTCTGACGGTGCCGGTGAAGTGGTTGCTCTTGGTGCAGGCGTCACCCAGTTTCAGGTGGGTGACACTGTGTTGTCGCTGTTTTTTCCGAACTGGCAAAATGGCGATCCGGACTTAAAAAATCTCATCGGGGTACCCGGTGATCATATAGACGGGTTTGCCGCTGAGCTTGTAGCCATGCCAGCGTCCGCCTTCACGCGCGCCCCTGCAAACTACTCCATGGAAGAAGCGGCAACCTTGCCCTGTGCAGCCTTGACCGCCTGGCGAGCCTTGATGGTTGAAGCCCGTATCAAGCCCGGTGACTGGGTGCTGACCCAGGGCACTGGCGGTGTGTCTATCTTCGCTCTCCAATTTGCCAAAGCTGCCGGTGCTCGCGTCATTGCAACCTCATCCAGCCCAGCAAAGCTGGCCAAGCTAAAAGAACTGGGCGCTGATCACGTCATCAACTACAAGGAAACGCCGAAGTGGGGGGCCATGGCCAAGCAGCTCACCGGCGGTCGCGGGGTTGACGAAGTGGTCGAGATAGGCGGCGCCGGGACACTCGGCCAGTCGATAGCGGCTTGCAAGGTCAGCGGCCATATCTCATTGATCGGAGTACTGACCGGTGTCTCCGGGGAAGTACCAACTGCACAGCTGTTCTCAGCCAATATCACCCTGAAAGGCATCACGGTAGGTTCACGGCAGGCACAGGAAGATATGATCAGTGCGATTGAAACCCACAATATCAAACCCTTGATCAGTGATCGATTTCCGCTGGATCAACTCAAAGCCGCCTTTGAGTTGCAGGTAGCGCAGAAGCACTTCGGAAAGATCGTGATTAATATTTAGCCGCCAAACGAGGGAGCGTTAATCCGAGTAAAGTGCCATTATTGCGCCCTGGCACTTTACTCTGACCCCTTAATCTCAGGGGCTATTCAGACCAATACCAGCTGGTGACATTAAAACGATATTGATCAGCGTAGGCAGGATTCAAGGCTTTCACCCAGTGTTCTGAACCAGTTGAAGACGGGTCAAACAGCACGCAGCGGTTGAATAGTGGCGCAACACTGGTCGTTGCCTCATTCTGGCCCATAAACACCAGCTCGCCGCCCGCCGCTTCGTGCCAAGCTTTGTTTAAATACAACAGCAGGCACACTTCTCTTCCCGGTGAATCGTCGGCGTGCTGCCCTATAAAGTCATTGGCACCCAGGCGAAAGTAGTTGGTGTTGATATCAGGTTTGTTCAGGTTCAGGTCTGTTAGTTGCACCTGAAAAATACGGGACAACAGGGTTAAAAATTCCTCGCTGCGCAAATACAGCAAGAATTCGAGCGCGAGTTTATCATTTTCATCCTCGTGACTTACTGGTCCTCGTTGCCAGACATCTCTGTGCACAAACCGTTGATCCCTAGCAGTCTTTTGCCATTGGCTGTTATCGACATAGAGCGCTGAGTAAGTATGTTTCTGAGTTTGCCAGCCATGAGGTTGGCGCAAATCCGCCAAGACTACTTCAAGTTTCGCGGCATTAAACAGTTGATCAATCACGACATGATTGGGGCAAGAAGCTAATAGAGACTGCCGATAGGAGCCAATGGCCGCATCGCTGATTCGATCCTTATTTAACCACCCTTTATTCAAATACTCTTTACTCAAACACTCTTTACTCAAAGACTCTTTATTCAAAATAGACACGGACACGACCTGCTTGCCAATAAGACTCGGGACCCCAGTGGCTTGAAGCTGGCGCTACCGTGATTGTTTATTGCTCGGGTTTTCCTGCTCTATGCCAAAACAACTTGAGACCCAGTAATACCCAGGGCGTGCCATGCAGCAAAAAATCGAACATGTCGATGGGCCTGGTCAGCGCTCCGGCAGCAAGCAGCCTGATCTTTTCCAATAGATGCGGCTCAGGTGTGAAAGGCGCCAAGCCCAGGGTGAGACACACCAGTAGCAACAGGGGATAGGGTATTCGATTTACTAGCTTTCCCATAAGTACCAGTAGATTGAGACGAGTCACAAGTATACCGAATTCCTGACCCAGCAGAAATTAGCGCCTTGGTGTCTGTTCGCGCAATCTGGCGAGCAGCAGCCCTACAACACACTGCTAATTTTTCGCCAGAAAGTTGTAGGCAATGCCTATCAGCCATCCTGTTATGAATGCGATAGACGACCAAGCCAGCAAACCCACTAAGAAGCCATCGAGGCTCATATGCCAGGAGAAGTGCTGATGGTGGGTGTGGGTCATGTGGCCAGACATGAAGGTCATTTCACCGGGGAGCACCGCCACTAGCAGACTACAGATAAGCCAAAGAGTCGCTGTCACAAAAGTCAGGGCCAGACCGAGCTTGATAGCGTCTATCGCCATAACGCCCTCGAATATTGAAGATGTAATAGAATTATCGGCTTCGCCAATGAGTGCCTGACTGAGCTGGCTCAAGAATGCTCAAAGTGCCAATCGGTTGGCAAGCAAGGGGGCGGGGTTAAAGTGCCGGAGTCAATCTTGATTCGGGCGCTTTACTCGGGTGCACAGGAGCGATGACTTTCGAGCCAGCTACAGGAGCTATTTACTAGGAGCTGTGTAACAGGAGCTGTGTAAATGTATAAAGTAAAATACCATTCAATATAGCTGTTGCTCGCGGTAACGGGACTGACTGGTTGTAAAACCGACTTCGGCAGTGCGCCCCCGCCGACAGCCACTGTCGGCGAAACGGCAAGTGTTAGCGTCGTAAGCCACCCAGACAAGGCCCTGAAAGATCGTGCTGGCGCGCCTTTGTCTGACGGCCTGGGTAGTCATGAACATCTCATTGCGACCAGAGATCCTGGTGCTCAGCGTTATTTTAACCAAGGCCTGGTTCTGGCGTTCGCCTTCAAGCTTGTTACTCGATATTGCCAATGTTTTTGCTGTTAGGTGAAATTAAACTCGCAGAGGGGGATTTCGCTGGCGCAGCAGCAGACTTCAGAAGTGCGGTTGCATTTCAGGATCGTCTGCCGTATACCGAACCACCTTTATGGTACTATCCAAGGAATGATTGGTCACTATTCGGTCTGTCTCAAGCGCTTGAGGTTCAGGGCAAGTCCGAGGAAGCTGCCGAAGTAAAGGCGACGTTTGCTACTCTTTGGCAAATGTCAGACATCAAGCTGACTGGATCCAAACTCTAACGAGTGCGATCGGGGTTGCATAGCGAGAATTTTCTTGGAGACGATCCGTGACTTCACAGACTGACGGTAGTGTTGAACTGGCTGACGGTGAGTCTGCATCATCCATCCTCTTTGAGGTACTGACGGCGGCTGTGGCGCAGTTTCCTGAGGCGCTGAGGGATGTGCAGCTGCCAGCAACTCAACAGGCGTTTCGAAAGGACTATCCTCAGTGTCTGCCGCGTTTTGAAGCCGTTCGCCTTGCCAGCAACCAGCGACTGGATATAGCCAGACACCTGGTTGAATCAACGGGCAAGCGCCTGGTATGGCGAGTAGGCAATCAAGAATTGGCGCTGCCTCAAAGGCTAGAAAAGCGGGTCGATCCACTGGTGCTGCGGCGCGTAGAGACCGCGACCGGTGGCTGGTCACCGAATCTGATCTACCGAGGGGAACGCTGGCCAGCGACTGAATTGGCCGATTATGCGGATCACCTGGTCTCACGCAACATGATCACTCCGGCCGCAGGGAGCGCACTGACCTGGCTTCAGGACAACGTCCTGCTCGACGGCCGTTTACATCTTACGGACCGAAAGATTGTTGTCATGGGCGCGAATGCCGAAATGGCAGCAAGCCGTTCCTGGCTTGAATCAGGCGCCTCTGTTTTGTGGTTAGATGTTGCAGCACCACCGCTGCAGTGGATCGACTCGGCTCACCCCATCGGCAATCTGAGCTGGTGCGAGTCAGGTGCCGATCTGCTGACTCAGCCCAATGAAATTCTAAGCACTATTCTGGCATTTGCCGATGGCGATCCCGTTGACTTGGCGCTGTATGCTTATGCGCCGGGTCAGGCGCGCGAGATGCGCCTGACCAGCAGCATGAGTGAAATTGTCAATGCCCTACCAACGGCGCTGATCAGGAGTATCACCCTGCTGGTGTCGCCGACCACGCCGACTCAGCTCAACGCCGAGGATCTTGAACTTATGCAGGCTCGACACAAACAGCGGCCGAGCTGGGAAGCTGGGCTCGACCGGCTGGGCCTGCTTGGCGGTTGGGGTGGAGAGCAATACCATGACTCTGCCACGACTCGAACCGTAGTCGATATTCAGGGCGCCAGCTATCAGGCCGCTCAGTACCTTGGCAAAATCCAAATGGCCGAATGCTGGGCCAATTTTGGCCAACCCGCTGGTGAAAAGCCACTGCCGCTGCGAGTATCGGCTAATACGGCCGCTATCACTCGAACTCGGTCTCTCAACCATCCGGTGTTTGCCGCCGCATTCGGCGGTGCCGCTGCTTTAGGGGTCGAGACCTTCACGCCCAGGCAGTCGCGACAGGTGAATGGTCTGCTGGCGGTACACGACTGGCTAATTCCGACGCCACCTGTACCCGGTCAAATACGAGTACACGGGGGCATTCATACCCTACCGTATCCCCTGTCGTCGGCTCTGCGGATCGCAGCTGCCATTGGCTTTGCTCGTTCGCCCCGCTTACTGCGAGGCCTGGTGATAGGTTCAAGGTGAATAACGGAGGTGTCTAGTTAATTCCCGCCAGCGGCGCGACATTGGCGGTGAGTTCAAGGCCGAGCCAACGACGCAGCTCGGGTGACAGTCCGGCCTGAGTCGCCGGCGACAGCCCCACGTTGTGATTCCATTGTGGCCGAATAAAAGACCGAGTGTAGTAGCCAAACAGCAGTGCTCGCTCTTCATCTTGCGTGCGGTTAGCGCCAGAGGTATGCCAAAGTCTGCCGTCCATCGCGACAATACTGCCGGCCTTCGCCTCAAAAGGCTGCATGCGCTCTGCCATGTTTTTCGGTAGATCTTGCCGTCTTTCAAACTGATGACTTCCGGGCATAAACAGGGTACCGCCATTTTCTCCGCGAACGTCATCCAGACACCAGATAACGTTAAGACTCCAGGGTGCGTGCCAGGGTTCTGGCAGAACCACAGCAAGATCCGAGTGGATGACCATGGAGCCACTGCCGGGCTTGGCAATATTTGCCGTGAAGTTCGAAATAATAAAATCGTCAGTCAGAAGATATCGAACCACTTGCAGCGCCACCGGGTGCTCTATCAAGTTGAGAAAGCAGGGATCAAGATCCAACAGATTAAAGACGCGAACATTATTGGGATTTGGGTCCAGACCTCGAATGTAAGTGGGAATACCGCGCTTTTCACTCTCGGCAGCCGCAGCTACTAACCGCCTACGTATGTTCTGAACCTGGCCCTTATTGAGAACATCTTCTATGACGCAGTATCCCTGCTCTCTTAGTTGAACTTTAGAACCGTCAGTCACAGCTTCTATCATCGGCTTCTATCATCGTATGTTTCATCGAAGGTTTCATCGAAACTTGCATCGAAGGTTGCATCTTATTATCCGTCGGCGACGGCTGGTCAATCAGCGCACTGGATACGCTTCACAATACCAGTGCGAGCAGCCCTACCGCAATTGCCCAGCAGCAATCTTTGGCGGGAATGATAGCGGCAACTTTTTCGAGGCAATTCTTTAGAGGTAAGTCTTTAGAGGTAAGTCTTTAGAGGTAATTATTTAGAGGTAATTATTTAGAGGCAGTGATGGGACCTTCCCTGTGCAATACATCACAGGCGATTGAACATAGTTCAAATCAGCTTTACAAGCCTTTGAATCATTGACGGCGACTCGTTTTTTTCACG
>Ga0181557_1000595_pt1 | contig 45181 bp, 42 predicted proteins | sample 011ome_23_FD_148632 | JGI IMG/M metagenome (GOLD analysis project Ga0181557, IMG submission 148632) | Coastal salt marsh microbial communities from the Groves Creek Marsh, Skidaway Island, Georgia - 011506CT metaG (spades assembly) | ecosystem: Environmental > Aquatic > Marine > Intertidal zone...
CCGAGAAGGACGAGCCTCCGACAGATAAATCAGAAGGTGTAGCATCCGATAGAGCGGAGCCGGCCGAATTCCCTGATGACCCCTCGGTTGAACTACCCCCAGAGGAAGATAACAAAAAAATTGGAGGTATTGATCTGGTTGGTGGTCTTGGTTTCGGTACAAAGACCGATGCATCGGTATCGAATAAGGAAGTGTCGGCTGGGGAATCCGAAACGATTGACGTCAAAAAAAATAGTGAGGTCACTTGAGCTATCTTGACGCCATACAGTGTTTCCTCGTTAAAGGGCGCCTCCTGTGAACGGTGCTGAAGGGTTTATATCGCATTTAATTGAGCTTAGGGACCGCTTATTAAAAGCAGTCGGAGCTCTTTTGCTCGTGTTCTTTGTGCTTTTTTATTGGGCGCGAGATATCTATACGTTACTTGCAGCGCCAATGATAGCGGAGTTGCCGGAAGGCGCGACCATGATCGCCATTGAGGTCGCCGCACCTTTCTTCGTTCCTATCAAGGTCACGCTGTTCGCATCGCTGATAGTGGCATTGCCTTTTGTCCTTTATCAGATTTGGGCATTTATAGCGCCAGGACTTTATACCCACGAGAAACGTTTGGTCGTGCCTTTAATAGCCACCAGTACAATATTATTTTTAGTCGGCTGCCTTTTTGCATATCTCATTGTTTTTCCAACTGTATTTCATTTTGTGGCGGCTTTCACGCCAGATGGTGTGGAAATGAATACGGACATTCAAAAGTATTTCGACTTTGTTTTGACGTTATTTCTTGCATTTGGACTCGCGTTCGAGACGCCAATAGCGGTCGTGATTTTGACGCGCATGGGTATTGTAAGTATTGAAAAGTTAAAAGAATCAAGGCCATATGTAATCGTTGGTGCTTTTGTCATAGCTGCTATTTTCACGCCCCCAGACGTCATATCGCAATTATTACTGGCATTTCCAATATGGATTCTGTACGAGGTTGGTCTGTTTATCTCCGGTATTCTCGAAAAAAAGGCAGGGCGAGAAGAGGAGAAAGATGACATGGAAGGCGACTAAGCACTTATCGGTTTTATCGGGCTAATCGTTGACACTGGGCGCTCGCCATTATAAAATCCCGCCCTTTCGCCGGCATGCAGCTGGCAACGCCGAACCCAAAAATCTGAAACACGGATTCCGAATGAAAACTATTAGCGCAAAAGACAGTGAAGTAAACCGCACGTGGTATGTAGTTGATGCAAAGGACAAGGTTCTTGGTCGAATCGCGACGGAAATAGCTAGGCGACTCAGAGGGAAGCACAAGCCTATTTACACGTCACACGTTGATACCGGTGATTTCGTTGTTGTGGTAAACGCGGCGGACCTGAGGGTTACTGGTAAGAAAGCCAAAGATAAGAAGTATTATCGGCATAGTGGTTACCCGGGTGGTTTGTACGAAACAACGTTCGAAAAAATGCAAGACAAGTTTCCAGGTCGGGCACTTGAATTGGCTGTTAAAGGTATGTTGCCCAAGGGGCCATTAGGATACGCAATGATTAAAAAATTAAAAGTGTATCCCGGTTCAGATCATCCTCATACCGCTCAACAGCCTCAAGCACTAGAATTATAAAAGGGTAAATTATGGCTTACGCAAACCAATCAAATTACGGTACCGGAAGACGTAAAGCGGCCGTCGCTCGAGTCTATATAAAAGCAGGTTCAGGTAACATAGTAGTAAACAAGAAGCCGTTAGATCAGTTTTTCTCTCGGGAGACGGGGCGCATGTTGGTTAGGCAGCCTCTTGAGGTTACTGATTCATCAAATACATTTGATATTCAGGTAAATGTCACTGGCGGCGGTGAGACAGGACAAGCTGGAGCGGTAAGGCATGGTATTGCTCGGGCGTTGGTAGACTATGATGCGTCCTTAAAGCCAGCTTTGCGTCAAGCTGGATTAATAACGAGAGATGCCCGAGAGGTAGAGCGGAAAAAAGTCGGTCTTAAAAAAGCGCGACGTCGACCACAGTTTTCGAAGCGGTAATTGGATACTGTGTTTTTCAAAAAAAGGCCGCTTTAGCGGCTTTTTTTATTTGTATCTTGTTATACAGTTGTTAATTAACTTCATTCTAATTTTAAAATAGAGCGAGCTTATGTTGAATGTCGGAATTGTTGGGGGAACTGGTTATACCGGTGTCGAGCTTATAAGGCTGCTCAGTATGCACCCTGAGGCGCATATCGTAACCATCACGTCGAGAACTGAGGAGGGCTTAAACGTTTGCGAGATCTTTCCAAGTTTAAGGGGGCATCTCGATCTGATCTTTGTGAAGCCGTCAATTGATGTGCTGAGTCGATGTGATGTGGTGTTTTTTGCAACCCCACATGGCGTGGCTATGGAGCAAGCTCAGAGCTTAGTTGATAGGGGCGTACGCGTAATCGATCTCGCTGCAGACTTCAGAATGAAAGATCTGACGCAATGGAAAAAGTGGTATGGCACAGACCATAGCGCACAGCAATTGCTTGAGGAAGCTGTTTATGGTTTGCCCGAAATCAATAGAGAGAAAATTAGGAATGCCCAGGTAGTCGGAAACCCCGGTTGTTACGCGACAGCTATTGAACTGGGTTTTGCGCCGCTCCTTTCTTCTGGGTTGGTTGACCCCCGGTCTTTGATTGCAGATGCAAAATCAGGAGTAAGCGGTGCTGGTCGCAAGCAAGAGCTCGGCATTATTTATTCTGAAATCGGCGATAACTTTAAAGCCTATGGTTTAGGTGGGCATCGACATCATCCGGAAATAGTAGAAATTTTGCGCGGTATAACTGGAGCTAATGTTGAGCTTAGGTTTACGCCTCATTTGCTTCCGATAAACCGAGGGATATTAGCAACGCTATATGCAAACTTGAACGAGCGTAGTGCTCACTTGGTTAGAACTGCATTTGAAACATTTTTTGAGAATGAGCCATTTGTTGATGTTTTGCCAGTGGGCCAATTCCCTGATACGAGATCTGTTCGTGGATCAAATTTTTGTAAGATCGGTCTGCAGATATCGGAGGATGAAAATTCGGTATTAGTGGTCTCTGTGCTTGATAATCTTGTGAAAGGGGCTTCTGGGCAGGCTATTCAAAATATGAACATCATGTTTGGATTAGATGAGAAAATGGGATTAAATAGTCTTGGTCTGGTACCATAAGGCGTAACTGATACGCCGACTGAATTTGTTGTCAGTGGCTGTACGAAGTTAGGAAACTTGTAACTTATTTTCTTGTCACAAGAAAAGATGTAATTTAACGGAGAGGTATAAATGGAAGTTGTTTCCCACACCGCGCAACAACTGGTCTTTACTGAATCAGCTGCTAGTAAGGTCAAAGAGCTGATTGATGAGGAAGGTAACACAGAATTAAAGCTGAGAGTTTTTGTATCCGGCGGCGGATGTTCCGGGTTTCAGTATGGCTTTACTTTCGACGAAGAAATTAACGAAGACGATGCGCAGGTCGATAAGAACGGGGTCAAGCTCTTAATTGATGCAATGAGCTACCAGTACCTAGTCGGTGCTGAAATTGATTACCAGGAGGGTATCGACGGGGCACAGTTTGTGATTAAAAATCCTAATGCCACTTCAACTTGCGGGTGCGGTTCCTCGTTCTCCGCCTAGCTGTCGCTGAACGCCAACACTCGTACGATTTTATAGTTTGAGCTAGTTGGTGGGGGATGCGCCCAAACGCGCGAGCAAATTCTTGGCAGAAGCCGTTTTTAAATTAAATTCATTTTTCCGGTCGGCTCTTATTGGTGGTCCGGGAGGCGTTACCGCCTTTGAGGGATCCACTTGGCGTCCATTCACCAAAAACTCATAGTGTAAATGCGGACCGGTTGCCATACCACTTTTCCCAACATAGCCGATTATTTGGCCTTGTTCTACCTTTGAGCCTTTTTTGAGTTTTTTGGCGTATCTGGACAAGTGAGCGTAACGGGTTGAAACACCGTTTTGATGCCGAATTTCAATAAATCGGCCATAAGCGCCTTTGGAGCCGATGTACCTGATAGTACCCTTGCTCACTGCCATGATTGGTGTGCCTGTTGCGGCACCATAGTCAATGCCTTTATGAGCCCTCCATTTTTTTAAAACGGGATGCAATCGACGCTTTGAAAAGCCCGATGTGACTCTTGAGAATTTCAAGGGCGATCTTAGAAAGGCATTTTTAATATTTTCCCCATTTTCTGTGTAGTAACCGCTTCTTTTTGTGTCCTCGTCCTCGAATAAATACGCCCTATATTCTTGTCCATTATTGGTAAATTCGAGGGCATGAATTCTCCCGGAGGAGATATATGTGTTGTCAGAAAAGTTAGCGGAATAGATGATGGAGAACCGAGCGCCGCTTCGAATATCCCTGTTAAAGTCGATTTCACTGGCGAGGATGTCTGCCATCTCTGAGGCTAACTCGTCCGCAATTCCATTGTTTTCTAGTGCCTTGTAAAGCGACGACTGGATGGTACCTGATCCAAATAGTAAGCGACGTTTCAAAAGGACAGGCCTGATTTCGAATCCGCGGTCATTAGGGACAACTTCCATCGCCCTACCATTCCGTGAAAACATAAGTAATTTGTTAAGCTTCCCTTGAGGGGTGATGTGGACTCGAACAGAATTTCCAGCCTTAAGTTTTAATCTCTTATGTGTTTCTTTGGTGGATAAAAATTTAATGAGTAGTGCATCGTTGATGTTCAATCTGCGAAGCAGGGTAATAAATGTGTCCCCCTTTTTTATGGTTACCTCTTCGACAAAGGAACCAAGTCGATGGATTTCATCATCCTCTTTAGCATTAATTGTTATTTTTGTTCCGACTATTTTCCGCTCAGTGTTGGAAGGTGTGGGATCTGGCACATAACCAAGGGTAAGGATAAGACAACAACCTAAAATGAAAAGCATTACGGCTAATTTCGCAATCAATGGGAGGCGAAATTGGGTCAATAGCTTGATGTACGATATTATGGAGTTCAATTCGATTTTAATAACCGTTTAGGCGAGAAGAGTTTACCAGATTTAAAAGAATTTCATTACTAGCGTCGGTTCGTTAATAACGGTATGACTTTAGTTTTTCTAGTCTTAATAACTTTATAGATAGGATGTTTGCGTGTTCGACGAGCAGTTAAAAATTATCAAGCGAGGAATAGAAGAATTAATTTCTGAGGAGGCCTTGCTAGACAAGTTGAAAAAGAAGGACAAGCTTCGAATTAAGGCAGGCTTCGATCCGACTGCGCCAGACTTACATCTGGGACACACTGTTCTTATCAATAAGCTTAAGCACTTCCAAGACTTAGGGCATCATATTGTCTTTTTGATTGGCGATTTTACAGGGATGATTGGTGACCCTACCGGAAAGAATACGACGCGTCCGCCTTTGACTCGGGATGAGGTCGTGGCAAATGCGGAGACTTATCAAAAACAGGTATTTAAGATCTTAGATCCAAAATTAACTGAGGTCGCGTTTAATTCGACTTGGATGGGTGCTTTTACCTCCGCGGAAATGATCCGTCTGGCCTCCAGTTATACGGTGGCGCGCATGTTGGAGCGTGATGATTTTGGGAAACGTTATAAAAGCGGTCAACCCATCGCAATTCACGAGTTTTTGTATCCGCTTGTACAGGGATACGATTCAGTCGCTTTAAGGGCTGATGTCGAGTTGGGAGGGACTGATCAAAAGTTTAACTTGTTGGTCGGACGCGAGCTTCAAAGAGACGCCGGACAGGACCCTCAATGTATCCTTACGATGCCTCTGTTGGAGGGATTGGATGGCGTGAATAAGATGTCAAAATCATTAAATAATTACGTTGGGATTGAGGATGCTCCAGCCGAGATGTTCGGCAAGCTAATGTCAATTTCTGACGACCTAATGTGGCGATATATCGAATTACTGTCGTTTGAGAGTCTGCAACACATAGAGACGTGGAAGACCGAAGTGTCAGGCGGACGAAACCCGAGAGACATCAAGGTAATGTTCGCGAAGGAGATCGTCGCTCGCTTTCATACCGCGATAGCAGCTGAAACTGCGCTTGCCGACTTTGAATCACGCTTCCGACATGGGGGTGTGCCAGACCAAATGCCGGAGATTTCCTTATCTGCTGAGGGTCCGGGGCTTTCTGTAGTCCAAGCGTTGAAACTATCGGGTCTATCAACCAGCACATCAGAAGCTATGAGAGGGATAAAGCAAGGCGGTGTCCGGATAGATGGAGAGAAAATTTTGGACAAAGAAACGACAATTGCGAAGGGGAAAAGTGTCGTTTTGCAGTTCGGGAAAAGAAAATTTGCAAAAATAGAGATTAATTGAACCCTTTTCGCTTAAAACCCTTGACCGAGCTCGTAATTACGGTAGAATGCGCGGCTCCGCTAAACATTAAGGCGGATTGCTCTTTAAAAAATCGGATAGCTAAAGCGTGTGAGCGCTTTGTGTTTGTAAAGTGTTATGGATGCGTGTACTAGTGCTTAGGTGCTAGTTGCTCAAAAAATAGTAGTTTGCAGTATATGAAGTGCTCATACTTATGGATTCTTGTTAATGGAATCTTTTGAGTAAGAGCAGTTGGATTGAACTGAAGAGTTTGATCCTGGCTCAGATTGAACGCTGGCGGCATGCTTTACACATGCAAGTCGAACGGTAACGCGGACTTCGGTCTGGCGACGAGTGGCGAACGGGTGAGTAATGCATCGGAACGTATCCATTTGTGGGGGATAGCCCGGCGAAAGCCGGATTAATACCGCATAATCTCTGAGGAGGAAAGTGGGGGACCTTCGGGCCTTACGCTGATGGAGCGGCTGATGTCGGATTAGCTTGTTGGTAGGGTAAAGGCCTACCAAGGCGACGATCCGTAGCTGGTCTGAGAGGACGACCAGCCACACTGGAACTGAGACACGGTCCAGACTCCTACGGGAGGCAGCAGTGGGGAATTTTGGACAATGGGGGCAACCCTGATCCAGCCATGCCGCGTGCGGGAAGAAGGCCTTCGGGTTGTAAACCGCTTTCAGACGGAAAGAAACAGTACAAGCTAATACCTTGTACGAATGACGGTACCGTCAGAAGAAGCACCGGCTAACTACGTGCCAGCAGCCGCGGTAATACGTAGGGTGCGAGCGTTAATCGGAATTACTGGGCGTAAAGAGTGCGCAGGCGGCTCTCTAAGACAGGTGTGAAATCCCCGGGCTTAACCTGGGAATGGCGCTTGTGACTGGAGAGCTAGAGTGTGGCAGAGGGGAATGGAATTCCTGGTGTAGCAGTGAAATGCGTAGATATCAGGAGGAACACCGATGGCGAAGGCAGTTCCCTGGGCCAACACTGACGCTCATGCACGAAAGCGTGGGGAGCAAACAGGATTAGATACCCTGGTAGTCCACGCCCTAAACGATGTCAACTAGTTGTTGGGGAAGGAGACTTCTTTAGTAACGTAGCTAACGCGTGAAGTTGACCGCCTGGGGAGTACGGCCGCAAGGTTAAAACTCAAAGGAATTGACGGGGACCCGCACAAGCGGTGGATGATGTGGATTAATTCGATGCAACGCGAAAAACCTTACCTACCCTTGACATGTGAGGAACTTGTGAGAGATCACTTGGTGCCCGAAAGGGAACCTCAACACAGGTGCTGCATGGCTGTCGTCAGCTCGTGTCGTGAGATGTTGGGTTAAGTCCCGCAACGAGCGCAACCCTTGTCATTAGTTGCTACATTTAGTTGAGCACTCTAATGAGACTGCCGGTGACAAACCGGAGGAAGGTGGGGATGACGTCAAGTCCTCATGGCCCTTATGGGTAGGGCTTCACACGTCATACAATGGCGCGTACAGAGGGTTGCCAACCCGCAAGGGGGAGCTAATCCCAGAAAGCGCGTCGTAGTCCGGATTGTTCTCTGCAACTCGAGAACATGAAGTCGGAATCGCTAGTAATCGCGGATCAGCATGTCGCGGTGAATACGTTCCCGGGTCTTGTACACACCGCCCGTCACACCATGGGAGTAGGTTTCACCAGAAGTAGCTAGCCCAACCGTAAGGAGGGCGGTTACCACGGTGAGGTCTATGACTGGGGTGAAGTCGTAACAAGGTAGCCGTATCGGAAGGTGCGGCTGGATCACCTCCTTTCTAGAGTAATAGCAAGCAGCGTAATATTTTGCTTCGCGAAGTGCTCACATGCTTTAGCTGTCTGCTGAACTCGAGACTATCACTAGACCGGGTCTGTAGCTCAGTTGGTTAGAGCACACGCTTGATAAGCGTGGGGTCGATGGTTCAAATCCATCCAGACCCACCAACGACCTGAATAAGGGGCTATAGCTCAGCTGGGAGAGCACCTGCTTTGCAAGCAGGGGGTCATCGGTTCGATCCCGATTAGCTCCACCAAAATCAGTCATTTGATCTGGTTCTAGGGGGAATTGAGGTGTGAGAGGTACGGAGTTGTTAAACTCTTTAGCTCTCACCTTTCAACGGTGAAGTGTTCTTTAACAATATGGAAGAAGTAGATTTGATGTATCACTTTTATGTGAGGTGATGCATTAGATCATGGGTTTAAAGATTGTATTGTTTTGTATGCAAGATGTTTTTGTGTACTCAAACATGTTCTCTTGATTTTTTTAGAATTCAAGTAATAAGTAAGACAAGCGATCCTGTAGTGATGCAAGTTTTTTGTGGTATGCAAGGCTATAGGGTCAAGCGAATAAGTGCATGTGGTGGATGCCTTGGCGATTACAGGCGATGAAGGACGTGGTAGCCTGCGATAAACTGCGGGGAGCTGGCAAACAAGCTTCGATCCGCAGGTTTCCGAATGGGGAAACCCAGCCCGTAAGGGTTATCCTGGTCTGAATACATAGGACCAGTGAAGCGAACCCGGTGAACTGAAACATCTAAGTAACCGGAGGAAAAGAAATCAACCGAGATTCCGGAAGTAGCGGCGAGCGAAACCGGACCAGCCATTGCGATTTAGCAGTTGTTTTAGCAAAACGGTATGGAAAGACCGACCATAGAGGGTGATAGTCCCGTATGCGAAAGAACGATTGTGGAACTAGGCGCAAAACAAGTAGGGCGGGACACGTGAAATCCTGTTTGAATATAGGGGGACCATCCTCTAAGGCTAAATACTCGTAATCGACCGATAGTGAACCAGTACCGTGAGGGAAAGGCGAAAAGAACCCCGGGAGGGGAGTGAAATAGATCCTGAAACCGCATGCATACAAACAGTAGGAGCCCCTGCTTCAAGCGCATTAACGCGCTTGTTGCGTTTAGTGTTTTTGAAGCAGGGGTGACTGCGTACCTTTTGTATAATGGGTCAGCGACTTATATTCACTGGCAAGCTTAACCTTTTAGGGGAGGCGTAGGGAAACCGAGTCCGAATAGGGCGATTTAGTCGGTGGGTGTAGACCCGAAAGCGGATGATCTATCCATGGCCAGGTTGAAGCGAAGGTAACACTTCGTGGAGGACCGAACCAACTAACGTTGAAAAGTTAGTGGATGAGCTGTGGATAGGGGTGAAAGGCTAAACAAATCCGCAAATAGCTGGTTCTCTCCGAAAACTATTTAGGTAGTGCCTCGTGTTACACCTTCGGGGGTAGAGCACTGTTTTGGCTAGGGGGTCTTTATTGATCTACCAAACCAAGGCAAACTCCGAATACCGAAGAGTGCATTCACGGGAGACAGAGCACCGGGTGCTAACGTCCGGACTCAAGAGGGAAACAACCCAGACCGCCAGCTAAGGTCCCCAATTATGATTAAGTGGTCAACGAAGTGAGAAGGCCCAGACAGCCAGGAGGTTGGCTTAGAAGCAGCCACCCTTTAAAGAAAGCGTAATAGCTCACTGGTCGAGTCGTCTTGCGCGGAAGATGTACCGGGGCTAAAATCATAAACCGAAGCTGCGGATTCGAATATCTTCGGATGTTTGAATGGTAGGAGAGCGTTCTGTACGCCTGTGAAGGTGGATCGTAAGGTCTGCTGGAGGTATCAGAAGTGCGAATGCTGACATGAGTAGCGATAAAGGGGGTGAAAAGCCCCCTCGCCGAAAGCCCAAGGTTTCCTGAGCAACGTTCATCGGCTCAGGGTGAGTCGGCCCCTAAGGTGAGGGCGAAAGCCGTAACTGATGGGAATCTGGTTAATATTCCAGAACCGCCGTGTAATGCGATGGGGTAACGGAGAAGGTTAGGCAGACCGGGTGTTGGATGTCCCGGTGAAGTGTGTAGGCGGAGCTCTTAGGCAAATCCGGGAGCTCATTAACGCTGAGGCACGGGACCAGCGAAGCTTGCTTCGCGAAGCTGCTAATACCATGCTTCCAAGAAAAACCTCTAAGCTTCAGTTACACGGGACCGTACCGTAAACGGACACACGTGGGCGGGATGAGAATTCTAAGGCGCTTGAGAGAACTCAGGAGAAGGAACTCGGCAAATTGACACCGTAACTTCGGAAGAAGGTGTGCCCTGTTAGGGTGAAGGGACTTGCTCCCGGAGCTCGAGAGGGTTTCAGAGAATCGGTGGCTGCGACTGTTTATTAAAAACATAGCGCTGTGCTAACACGAAGAGTGGACGTATACAGCGTGACGCCTGCCCGGTGCCGGAAGGTTAAGTGATGGGGTGCAAGCTCTTGATCGAAGCCCCGGTAAACGGCGGCCGTAACTATAACGGTCCTAAGGTAGCGAAATTCCTTGTCGGGTAAGTTCCGACCTGCACGAATGGCGTAACGATGGCCACACTGTCTCCTCCTGAGACTCAGCGAAGTTGACATGGTTGTGATGATGCAATCTACCCGCGGCTAGACGGAAAGACCCCGTGCACCTTTACTGCAGCTTTGCATTGGACTGTGATGGAATTTGTGTAGGATAGCTGGGAGGCTTTGAAGAGCAGACGCTAGTTTGTTTGGAGCCAACCTTGAAATACCAGCCTGATTGTATTGCGGTTCTAACCTAGGTCCCTTATCGGGATCGGGGACCATGCATGGTAGGCAGTTTGACTGGGGCGGTCTCCTCCCAAAGAGTAACGGAGGAGTTCGAAGGTTCGCTAGGTACGGTCGGACATCGTACTGATAGTGCATTGGCATAAGCGAGCTTGACTGCGAGACTGACGGGTCGAGCAGGTGCGAAAGCAGGACAAAGTGATCCGGTGGTTCTGAATGGAAGGGCCATCGCTCAACGGATAAAAGGTACGCCGGGGATAACAGGCTGATCTCCCCCAAGAGTTCATATCGACGGGGAGGTTTGGCACCTCGATGTCGGCTCATCACATCCTGGGGCTGTAGCCGGTCCCAAGGGTATGGCTGTTCGCCATTTAAAGTGGTACGCGAGCTGGGTTTAGAACGTCGTGAGACAGTTTGGTCCCTATCTACCGTGGGCGCTGGAAGTTTGAGAGGACCTGCTCCTAGTACGAGAGGACCGGAGTGGACGTAGCTCTGGTGTACCGGTTGTGACGCCAGTCGCATTGCCGGGTAGCTAACTACGGAAGAGATAAGCGCTGAAAGCATCTAAGCGCGAAACTCGCCTCAAGATGAGACTTCCCGGAGGTTTAACCTCCCTAAAGGGTCGTTGCAGACTACAACGTTGATAGGTCGGGTGTGCAAGCGTAGCAATGCGTTCAGCTAACCGATACTAATTGCCCGTGCGGCTTGATCCTATAGCCTTGTGTATCAAGGCAGTAGGTTGCTTGTACGAAAATAAAATAAGACGATCAGAGTGCAATCTGATAACTCATACTTCTTTCATGTGTTGAAGGCAAAGAATTTGTAAAGCTTTGCCTGGTAGCAATAGCGAGGTGGTACCACTCCTTCCCATTCCGAACAGGACCGTGAAACGCTTCAGCGCCGATGATAGTGCGAGGTATACCGTGCGAAAGTAGGACACTGCCAGGCTCCCAATTAACCCCTCGTTGGTATTTCAACGAGGGGTTTTTTTATGCTTGAGATATCTATTTACGTCCTCTAACGTAGGGAACAAATTTTATTTATCTATTTGACCTATATTTAGATGCAAGCAGTTAAAATGTTGTTCGCAATTATTATGTTTGATGAAGGTCTTATGGAATCTAAAGAGCGGGTAGTATTGGGTGGAGGGTGCTTTTGGTGCTTAGATGCCGTGTTTTTAAGGATTAATGGAGTTCAATCCGCGGTTTCTGGCTATATGGGGGGGGCGAATGCGAATCCTACTTATGAGGCGGTATGTTCTGGAACAACTGGTCATGTCGAAGTAGTCGAGATTGTTTTCGAAAAAGAGGTTATTGAGTTTACTGACATTTTACGAATCTTTTTCTCGATACATGACCCTACAACACTGGATCGGCAAGGGGCTGATGTTGGTTCTCAATACAGGTCCGTTATTTTTACGCACACGGACGAGCAGATGGCTGAGGCGAATCAATTGATTCAGCAATTGGATGGCACCAGTACTTGGAGCAGACCCATTGTCACGGAAGTGAAACCTGTGGACATATTTTATGCGGCCGAGGACTACCACCACCAATACTATGAGAGCAATCGTTCACAACCCTACTGTCAATATGTAATTGATCCAAAAATCGAAAAATTACGTAATTCGTGGGCTAAATTTTTAAAGACGGCACCTTAAAAATCGAATTCGGTGAGCACGTGGCCAGGACCTTCTTGAGAGGTTTGGGTATTTTCTTTGTCGATGACTTTTGTTCCATTGACCCAAACGCTATGAATACCGTTGGGCTTCCTCATTAGTCGAGAGCCTTCACCAGGTAAATCATCAAGTTTAAAGAGTTTCGAAATACCGATGCTCTTGGGATCAAAAAGAACGAGATCAGCATAATACCCCTCTTTGATCCGTCCTCTTTCCTTAATACGGTACTTAGCGGCAGGGTCTGATGTTAACTTTTCAACTGCATTTTCTAAGGAGAAAGTCCCTGTTTTATTTACCCAATGCTGCAAAAAATAAAGTCCAAAACCAGCATCACAAAGAAACTCAACATGTGCTCCAGCATCTGATAATGCAATAATCGCATTGCGGTGGGAGAGCAGCTTACCGACACCCTCATCATTATTTTGGTACATCTTCCCAACGAATTGCGCGTCCAGCGGCTGATCGAATAGCCAATCGAGCGGCTCCTGATTGGCCTTTTTAGCTAGCTTCGTAATCGGTATTTCATTCAATTCGATCTTATCCCAGGCGCCATTAAAGATCGCACCAATTTTGTTTTCAGAAAGATTATGCTTGAACTCATTTCTAAACTTTGGACTTTGATAAATTGATACCAGTTGCTCGGGCGAAGCTAATTTGACCGCATTAAATGCCTCGTGAGCATAAAATATATATGGATTGCGTAACGTAAAATCAAAAGAAAGCGGATGTGGGTTCGCATGAATGTAGACCTCACGGCCGCGATCTAGAGCTTGTTCGCACCTTCGGTAGTAATCGGTGGATGCAGAGGGATCTGAGTCGTTGTGCATGGCGAGAACCGAAACGAGAAACGTTGGACAGTCGAATGTTTTGCTCACGTGTTCTAAGTATTCAGGCGTGGCCCTCTGGCCGCCGGCTGTAACAAAAACCCCCTTTCTTTTTTTTATCGGTTCAAGTAACGCGTATAGCTCCTCATCTTCTGCGATTGTTGATGGCATGGGGCGCCCCTCATAACCCGAATGATTGGGAGAAAATGACGATGCAAAGCCAATTGCGCCATGTAATAGCGCGTCATCTACAATCGCACGCATAGCATCGAGCTCTTCTTCCGTTGGTTTAATTCTTACGGAACTATCATCGCCCATCACGGCAGTTCTAATCGCTGAGTGACCAATTAGAACTGCGACATTTGCGTGCGGTCGTTGCTGATCTATGTATTTTAGGTAGTCTGGAAATGATTCGAATTTCCATTGAGTACCTTCAAGAAGTGTTTTTAGGTTCATACCCTCAACGACAGATAGGTTTTTAAGCATAATCTCCTGATGCTCAGGTGGGCAGGGTGCGATACCGAAGCCGCAATTTCCCATGACCGCCGTGGTTACTCCCATCGATGGAGAGGGAGACAGTGTGGGGTCCCAGGTAATTTGTGCATCGTAGTGGGTGTGCACATCAATGATGCCGGGCATTAATGATAGTCCTCGCGCATCAATGATATTTGCCCCATCACTATTCAAGTCGCCAATAGCTACAATTTTTTCTCCACAGATGCCTACATCGGCGCGATATGAATCCTCACCTGTCCCGTTGTAAATTGTCGCACCTTTAATGATCGTATTAAATTTATGAGAAGACATGGTGTCAGTGCCGATCTATGGAGATTATTGGAGTAATTTCTCTAGATTATCATTGATTTCAATCTTAAAAGAGAGGATTCTTGAGCTTAGTGATTTGCCGTAATTATCAAGGCACAGTGAGCGGGAAACCCCGCCACCAAGGGCGCCTTCACATACAAAATTCAACATCTGAAGTTCGTCTAAGCTGTACCTGGTAACGTTTCCTTTAATAACCCCCGAATAAAATTTTTTGAATTCATCCGCTGACAATTGATTTTTAATTGGGGCGTAAAACTCTGGGTGGTAGGAGATCACTGAAATATTCGAGGTGTTTCCTTTATCCCCAGACCTACAATGTGCGAGTTGAACTAACTTGATAAGCATTGTGATTTCTCAGCTTTCGTACAATTTAATGGATGGACTGATCTTATCGCGATCAACTAGTGATGACCAAACTCCAATTATTTCTCTTGTTCTGTCTTGATGAGGAACCCGTTTTCCGGTCATTCCTACTCCCGACACAGCCATACCATCAACTTCTCGACCGACTTTCATGGCTTCCTCACGGGTTGCAGTTCTCGCTGCGACTCGGACAGCGACCTCGTAGGGTTCGTGTTTTATCTCTGGTGTCATATCACCATGAATAGCATTTAGTCCTAAATAATCTATTCGTAGCTCCTCAGCCTTTAGTCCTACGATTTTGAAGCGTTCTCTCAAAATGGTCTCCGCGAGTCTTGCTCTTTTTAGCGCACCTTCGCCCGCATAGAAAAACATATCTTCTCCTATGAAGCCCTCTTCACAACCGATTGATACTTTTAGGGTTGGTGTGCGAGGTTTTCCTGAAATACCAGAAACCATCACCCGATTCTCCGCAATTTCCTCTATGCACGTGGTTGAAAAATCGACGATGACGTCAGGGGTAATGTAGTTATATGGATCATGTACTTCGTATAAAAGTTGCTCTTTGATCGTCATGGCGTTAACAACGCCACCAGTACCCTCGAGCTTTGTAATAACAGCTGTGCCATTTTTGTGGACTTCGGCTATTGGAAATCCCAAATCCCAAGGTCTCGGGACATCTTTGAGACCAGGATCTGCGAAATATCCACCTGTGACCTGTGCCCCACACTCCATGAGATGTCCGATCCCATTGGCTAATCCAAGCTGCATAAAGTCACCTGCCCCCCACCCATATTCAAACATCATGGGCGCCGCAAAAATTGAGGGATCTGCTATTCGACCAGTCACAACGATTTGAGCGCCTTTGCTCAAGGCCTGAACAACTGGTTCTGCGCCTTGATACACCTCTGCTGAGACTATTTTATCCTCTAGGGAGTCTGTTCGTTCCCCTGTTTCTAAAATAGTGTCAGTTAAACTCAGTACGTCCTCAGTAATTAGACTTCCGTTAATCGCCGCTACTTTTACCCCATGGATGCCCATCTTCCTCAACCAGTAAATGATTCGTTCTGCGGCTCCGTTTGGATTGATCCAACCTTGGTTGGATATTATTTTCGTCTTGTTCTCAATGCAACCAGGTAAGACAGCCTTCATTCTATCGTCTAACCAAGTGTCGTAACCCGGGAAATCGGGATCCCGTCTCTTTCGAACTTGTGCTGCAGAGATAGTTGCTTCAGCCATAGTTTCAAAGCATAGATAATCCAGCCGACCTTTATCCGCATTATCTTTTGCAGGAGATATTCGATCCCCCCACCACGCTGAGCCTGATCCGATACGTATAGTCATATTTCTTACTTTAAAATAAATGAGTAACAGAACTAAACACTCTACCCGTAAATGTGAGGAGAACGATAATTTTTATGCAATCGTATCGCTTTCACAGGAAAGCATATAAATATCCTTTTTATTTGTTTTTCACTGATACTGAGCATTCAAAACCAGGGAGAAGTTTTTATAATTTTTATCGAACTTATACGTTTTTAGATCGAAAAAGTATTGACAATGTAACCAACGCTGTGCATTCTCTAAAACGCATGCCGGAGACGGTACTGGACCTTTAATTTTTGATACTGATACCACTCGATAATGTGGTTTAAAACAGGAGACTTGAAGATGGCAGCTGCTAAAAAGAAGCCCGCGAAAAAAGCACCGGCAAAGAAAAAACCTGTAGCGAAAAAAGCACCGGCAAAGAAAAAACCTGTAGCGAAAAAAGCTGCTGCGAAGAAAAAGCCAGCAGCCAAAAAGGCACCTGCTAAGAAGGCTGTAGCGAAGAAAAAGCCAGCAGCCAAAAAGGCACCCGCTAAGAAAGCTGTAGCGAAGAAAAAGCCAGCAGCTAAAAAGACACCTGCTAAGAAAAAATCAGCGGTGAAGAGAAAGCCTAATCCAGCATTCATGAAGCCTATGACACCAAGCGCGGCACTAGCGGCTGTGGTTGGCGCGAAGCCGATACCTCGGACTGAGGTAACTAAAAAGATATGGGCGTATATCAAGAAAAATGATCTTCAGGATTCAAAAAACAGAAGAAATATTAATGCCGACGATAAATTGAAGCCAGTTTTCGGTGGTAAGAAACAGGTATCAATGTTTGAAATGACAAAGCTAGTTAATAATCATTTGTCATAACGTAACGCTTATTCAGGGCGGTCCGATTGTTATCGGGTCGCCCTTTTTATTTGTCCGCTTAAATTAAAGGTTTTTGTTTTATGGCTCTCATTCGTCCGTTTAAAGGTCTACGTCCGTCTCCAGGTAAAGCTGGCGAGGTGGTGGCTCCACCATATGATGTGATGTCCTATCAAGAGGCTGTTGATCTAGCCGAAGATAAGCCTAATAGTTTTCTTCATATCTCGAGACCTGAAATAGATTTGCCTCCGGGCACTGATCCGTACTCATCAAGAGTGTACGAAAAAGCGAAGTCCAATTTAAGAGCACTTTTGGATGAAAGAATCTTGTCTAGAGATGACGTCGCATGTTTTTATGTTTATCGACTGACTGGGCACGGCGTGTGTCAGACTGGACTTGTTGTGACTGCTTCTGTTGATGCTTACGATAAAAATTTTATTCGCAAACATGAATTTACAAGGCCAGTCAAAGAGGATGATCGTGTTCGTCAGATTGATGCGCTCTGCGCACAGACTGGCCCAGTACTAATCGCCTACCCATCGTCGACACTTATTGATTCCATTATTGCATCCGAGTCTGTAGGTAAGCCAGAGATGGAGGTTTTGGCTGCTGATGGCGTACGACATGAGGTGTGGGTTGTTTCTTCAGCTGAGAAATTAGCGCAACTCGTTGCATTATTTGATGATCTACCAGCGGTTTACATAGCAGACGGTCACCATAGATCTGCGGCTGCCTCAAGAGTTAAGAAACTCATGGCAGAGAGGGATTCGGATCAAAGCAATGATGTAAAAAGCTATGATTACTTTCTAGCAGTCGCGTTTCCTCAGGATCAAATGCAAATTCTTGCATACAATCGAGTAGTTACCGATCTCAACGGTTTGAGTCCCGATGATTTTTTGGAATGTTTGCAGAAGGATTTTGATGTTAGGCCATCCGATGAACCGGTAACACCTGAGAAAAAGGGGGAGATGGGTTTATATCTCAATGGCCATTGGTATATCTTGACGGCGTCCACCAATTCAATTTCTGATGATCCAGTGGAAAATCTTGATGTCAGTATTTTATCGAATCGAGTATTGGCCCCAGTGCTCGGAATACATGATTTGAGGAAAGATAGGCGAATAGACTTTGTGGGCGGAATTCGAGGTACCCAGGAATTGATGAAGCGCGTGGATTCAAAGGAAATGGCGTGTGCTTTTTCCCTCTTTCCAACCAAGATCGAAGAGCTAATGCGTGTTGCTGATGAGGGGCAGGTTATGCCGCCTAAATCAACTTGGTTCGAACCGAAATTAGCTGATGGCCTAGTTTCTCATATTCTCGACTAAGGTTTTTCATCTGCTTGCTTGCCCTTGAATGTTGTGTGATTTTTAGGCATCTAAAATAGTGAGCACATTCTCTGGTGGTCGCCCGATGATTGCTTGGTTACCGCACACTATGATCGGACGTTCTATTAAGATTGGATGGTCGACCATTGCATTAACAGCCTGTTTTGCATTCAGGTTTCCCTCTGAATAATGTTCCTTGTAGGTGGGCTCACCTTTTCGTAATAATTGTTCTGGACTCATTTTGAGCTTCGCACATAAGTCAGAGATTTGTTCTGAATTGAGGGGTTCCTTCAAGTATTCTACAACTAGCGGTTTGATTCCTTTTTCTTGCAGCAGAGCTAACGCATTTCGGCTCTTGCTGCATCTAGGGTTGTGATAAACAGTAATTTCTTGATTTGGCATTGAGTCTGTACCTCATCCTTTTAGGGTTTTAGAAACAACCTCGCTCGTATCTTTTGATAACTTAGGTTGGTTGATTATGTTTTCTAAGGCTAATTTCGCATGATTCTGACGTGTAGCGTCAAACTTTCGCCACCGATCAAAGCTACGTGCAATTCGAGCAGCGACTTGTGGATTGATTTTATCAATCTCTATAACTGAGTCGGAAATTAATTTGTAGCCCGCCCCATCCGATCGATGAAAATGCACATGATTCGATGCGAAAGTTCGCAACAGGGAAAATGCCTTATTAGGATTTTTTATATCAAATGACGGATGATGGATTAGGCGTTCAACCTGTTCCGCTGTATTTCGAGCGCGCGAGCCGGCTTGTACGGCAAACCACTTATCCAACGCTAGCGGTTCGGACTTCCACTTGTTATGGAAATTTTTTAGTACGGTTTCCCTCTCTGTTCTCTCCGTATGAACAATAGACTGAAGCGCAGCATATTCGTCTGTCATGTTGGTTGCTGTCTCGTATTGACGAAGACATAAATCGATATACTCATCTTTTTGTGTTTCAACGAGCAATCCCAAACAGACGTTTTTGATCGACCGATGTCCAGCAGACTTCGCATCGGGAGAGTAGGCGCCATTATTCGACTGATCAACATATACCTGCAGTAGTTGGGTTTCTAGAGCAACCGCTATTTCGGCCCTTAATGCATTTCGGGCTGCATGTATCAAGTCAGGGTTAACCGACACGCAGGATTCAGCTAGGTGGCTCTCGGCTGGAGTCGAGAAGAGCTCGGCGGTCAGTGCCGGATCATTATTTACGTCTTTTAAAACGGTCGATAGAGCCTCAATAAATTTGGCGTTCCAGATTGGCTCTAGGTTTTTCTCGATTAAGGGTATGGCTGTTAGCATCAAGCGGTTCTGTAAGTGTTGTCCAGCTTCCCATCGGTTGAAGGCATCGTCATCATGTGCCAGCAAATAAAGTAGTTCCTCATCGGTATATTCGAAGTCTAAAATAATCGGCGATGAAAATTCTCTCAATAACGAGGGGATTGGTCGTTGTTCTACATTCCGGAAGGTAAATGATTCTTGAGCTTTTAGAAGCGATATAGTTTGCTCTTCTGAAGCTGTACCGTTCGCTTGAAGAAGTTTGACTTTGATCGGGATGTGCGCAGGTTGATTTTTTTTGAATTTTTCTCCATTGAATGATTGGTGGCAGTCGAGTGTGTATTCTTGGGTCGACGCATTGTATTGACCTGATATTTTCACCTTCGGCGTGCCAGCTTGACTATACCAATGTCTGAAATTGGATAAATCCTGTCCTGAGGCATGTTCCATTGCGGATACAAACTCTTCTGTAGTCACTGCACACCCATCATGTCGATCGAAGTATATTTTCATGCCAAGCTGAAAGGTTTCTTCGCCTAATAAAGTGTGAATCATGCGGACAATCTCGGCTCCCTTGTCGTATACAGTAGCAGTATAAAAGTTGTTAATTTCGATGTAAGCGTCAGGCCTTATTGGGTGAGCCATAGGTCCGGCATCTTCTGGGTACTGCGTTGTCCTCAGGCTGCGAACCTCTTGAATGCGTTGAACTCCTCTGGAGTAGGTGTCGGCTCCATACTCTTGGTCACGAAATACTGTTAATCCCTCTTTTAAGCTTAGCTGAAACCAGTCGCGGCAAGTGACGCGGTTACCTGTCCAGTTATGAAAGTATTCGTGAGCAACAACCCTGTCCAATAGCATAAAGTCTCTATCCGTAGAGAGCTCTTGTTTGGCAAGGATGTACTTCGTATTAAAAATATTTAAACCTTTATTTTCCATCGCGCCCATATTGAAATCATCAACCGCGACGATCATGTACTGATCAAGGTCTACTTCAAGATTAAAGCGTTTTTCGTCCCAGCGCATACATCTCTTCAGTGCCTTCATCGCGAAGTTAGTTTGTTCAATTTGGTGGTTTGGCGCGTAAATCTGTAAGGCAACCTTTCTACCTGATGCCGTAATGAACTGCTCTTCATTTTTATCTAACTGGCCGACCACCATGGCGAAGAGATAGGATGGTTTTGGGTGGGGGTCGGTCCAGTGGGCAAAGTGTTTGCCATTTTCTAAAACACCGGTCGCGGTTAAGTTTCCATTAGATAGCAAAACAGGATACTTGTCCTTTGATGCAATAATCCTCGTTGTGTATTGAGATAAAACATCGGGGCGATCTAGAAAATATGTGATCCGTCGAAATCCCTCTGCTTCACATTGGGTAAAGTACCCGTACTTTGAGGCGTAAAGTCCCATTAATTGGGTGTTTTTTTCTGGGTAGATACGCACCGTTGTTTCGATTGTAAACAAGTCACCAGGATTGATTACTGTCAAAGAATGTTCGGTTATTTGGTATTCATTTTTATCGATGACCACACCGTTTTTCTTAATCGCTACTAACTCAAGTTGCTCCCCGTCTAGACGCAGGTCGGCTGTTTCGAAAACTTTGTTTGTTTTCTCGACAGATAACTTTGTGCGGACCTCGGTAAAACTTGGTTCGATCGATATGTCCAGTTCAACCTTCGGAATTTGGAATACTGGGGGCGCATAGTCTTTAAGAAGCGTGGGTTGGAGTGGTGTCTGTGCCATCTTTTATTCTCTAATTTTTTTAAATTCTGCATTGTGACAGAGCTCCGCGTCACTAGTTCGTTTTCGCGACGCGCCAAAGAGGATGGTGTGCTATTGCTCTGCGGTTCGTGATTTGCTAAATGACTTGGTTATTTGACTCGATCTGCTGATGTAGCTCGCTGATAAGAGATTCAAAGAAACCGAAAGCGGCAGTTGGGCCTTTATATTCCATCCATACTTGCTCTTTTTGCGAGCGTATGAGTACTAATTGAAGATCATCATCGGATGGAAATCTGGCAATCGCACCGTCAATCTCGGGGTTGCTGTATGCAACGTAGGTGCACCGGTCATTTCGACAGAGTGATGTAACAATATCTTTGGGAGTCTTTTTGAAGTTTCCATTTTTTGCGACGGTAAGTCTCGCTTGAGGCTCAATGTTTGACACAAACACAATTGAATCAGGATGAACCCCACCAACTTCAATATCGGGACGAGGAGAAATCGAAAATTGACCCCAAACAATATCCGGTACAAGCACGGAAATCGGAACTTTTTTTGTGGGGATAATAAATGCCGCAGTCACTAGTGCCACTCCTAAAAGAAGAAATGCTTTTTTTGTCTTACCTAGTGATCTCATAAGTTCGATACGGTACAACAAATCGACGCAGAGATCCAAATTTTTATCTAACGATCTGTGGCTATGGTATTCTGTATACCAAATACTTATAAGGGGATGTGGTGTCGCCATTACAACAGATTGAAGCCTTACCGGACTTAACAGATCAAGTTTACGAGCGATTGCTTGAGGCCATTTGTACGACACAATTAACTCCAGAAACGAGGGTGACTCAGCAGGGGTTAGCTGAGTCCTTAAATGTGTCTCGGCAACCTGTTCTTCAGGCCCTAAGATTGCTGCGAAAAGATGGGTTTGTTGTTGATGCAGGTCGAAGGGGGCTTATGGTTGCACCAATTAATCCAGATGTCATTCGTCAAACGTATCAAGTTCGCTCGGTACTAGATGGGTTGGCTGCCAGAGAGGCTGCAAGACAAGATCTGGCACTTGATTCTGAACTGATAGCGCGAGGGCGACAAGCTGGGTTGAGTGGAAAAATTTCGTCTTTAGTTAAGGCGGACTTGAATTTTCATCAGTCAATTTATCAAGTTTCAGGAAATCCTATGATTAAGGATTCAGCGGAGTTTCATTGGCAGCACATCAGAAGAGCGATGGGCGCAGTAGTCGCACAGTTGAGTGATGTTGATGTCATTTGGGATGAGCATGAGGCGATACTTCAGGCAATAAATGCCGGCGACAGTACGTTAGCGGAACGATTGGCTCGAGCGCATGGCGAATCGGCCGGAGAGTCCCTGGCAAATGCGCTAGGACGTAACGTCAGTAGCGGTTAAATCTTTTCTAATAAATAGTCGGAAGGTAGATCACTTTTGAAACAGCTAAATGAAACAGAAATTCAAGAATTTGAGGAAAAAGGATATATTTTTTTGCCCTCATTGTTTACGCAATCTGAGATGGATGCGCTCACGTCTCAATTAGACGATATTTTTGCAAAAGACGTAATTTCTAATGTCCGTGAGAAGAATTCTAATGCGGTGCGTACGAGCTTTGCGGTCCAAACATACAACCCAGTATTTGCGCGTTTGGCGCGTCACCCCAGGATGGTTAACCCCGTAGAGCAAATATATGGCGAATCAGTGTATATGCATCAATTTAAGGTGAATGCAAAAGCGGCTTTTGATGGTGATGTATGGCAGTGGCATCAGGATTTTGGGAATTGGCATACCGAGGACCACATGCCTGAGCCTAGGGCAATGAATATTGCGATTTTTTTGGACGATGTAAGTGAGTTTAATGGGCCGCTTATGTTCATACCCGGCAGTCATAAATGGGGTGTTTTAGATGCGGGGCATGATACCGAGACTACCAGCTACCCCCTTTGGACTCTTGATAAAAAAACCATCTCCTCCCTGGCTAATAAGGGGGGGATCGTCGCCCCTAAGGGGCCGGCTGGTTCGATGCTTTTGTTCCATTCTTGCTTGGTTCATGCTTCAGGGCCAAATCTCTCTCCATGGAATCGAAGGACCGTGTATTTGAGTTTGTGCGCTGTTTCGAATCACATAAGACGGTTCCAGCGACCAGGTTACTTAGCTCATAGACAGTTTGACCCTATTCAATGCTTGCCAGATGATTGTTTGTTATCAAACTACGACGTTGATTTGCCTTGGGTCGACGGTATTCCTGAAGATGAGCTAACGACAGTTAAATAATAAATGGGTGATTTGGAGATCAGGAAGTGAATTTATTTTCGAAGTTACAAGTTAGGGCTGCTGCAAGTGATCCTTTGCGGATCGCCATTATTGGTGCAGGCAAGTTTGCGTCCATGTATTTGGCGCAAGTACATAAAACGCCAGGGGTTCATGTTTCGGCAATCATTGATCTGAATCCAGAGAATGCGCATAAAAGTTTACAAAGAGTAGGGTGGAAGCGAGAGCAGTATGATGCTAGATCCCTAGATGATGCGATGAAGTTGGACCATACTTGGGTGACTGATGAATGGCAGAAGGTAGTGACTGATCCGCGGATTGACATCGTTGTTGAGGCTACGGGTAATCCTCCGGCCGCGGTAGAACACATACTCCACGCATTGAGCCACCGCAAACATGTGGTCAACGTGACTGTTGAAGCGGATGCGCTTTGTGGTCCTTACCTAGCGCGTTGCGCACAACAAAACAACGTAATTTACAGTCTCGCTTACGGGGATCAACCGGCTCTGATTTGTGATTTAGTTGACTGGGCAAGAGCTTCCGGTTTTAGGGTTGTCTCTGCAGGCCGGGGTCACAAATGGATGCCACATTTTGCTCAATCAACTCCTGAAACTGTCTGGGGGCACTACGGGCTAACGCTAGAGCAGGCCGAGCGAGGTGGTCTTAATCCAAAAATGTTTAACTCATTCCTGGATGGATCAAAACCTGCGATCGAGAGTGTGGCTGTATGCAATGCAACGGGCCTCTTAGCGCCACCCGACGGCCTAGAGTATCCTTCGGGTAGCATTGATGACATTCCGAACTTGATGAGACCCAAGGCGGTTGGTGGGTGTCTGCATCATGATGGCCAGGTTGAGGTTGTCTCCTCACTCGACTCTTCAGGCGCTCCAATCCCATACGATATCCGTTATGGGGTGTGGGTCGTGTTCGAGGGGGAAACGACTTACATTCAAAATTGTTTTGAAGAATATGGCGTTAAAACAGATGATACGGGTCGATATGCATCGCTTTATAAGCGATGGCATTTGATCGGTTTGGAAGTTGGTATTTCCGTCGCATCGGTGGGATTACGTGGCGAGTCGACCGGCGCGCCAACAGGTTTTCGGGCGGATGTCATGGCGGTAGCAAAACGGGATCTTAAAGCGGGAGAGGTGCTTGACGGTGAGGGTGGGTATACTGTTGTTGGTCGGTTGGCTCCGGCTGAAAAGTCGCTGAAGTTAGGGGCACTTCCTTTAGGTTTGGCGCATGGACTTAAATTAAAGAATGACAAGAGTTCAGGTCACCCGGTAACTTGGGAGGACGTTCAATTTGATGAAAATGCTATTGCGATAAAGGTGCGTCGTGAGATGGAAGTTATCCATTCAGGATGATTAGCTGAGAGCACTCTTGACTAAACAAGATGGCTTAGTCCCCAGGTGCTAATGAGTTAACCAACATATTGATGTGGATGGCAATTGGTCGGCAACATATCGATAATCGTAAGGTAAAATTGACGATTCAGATTAGAACAATTTTTGCGTTTTCTAATTTCATAAAAAACTGGTGGGGGGTTATGAAAAAATTATTAAGTTTTATTGTTCTCGCGCTCGGATTGTCTTTGTCTATTGTTGGGGTCTCGAAAGAAGTTGTTGATCGTGAGTTAGTAGCAAAAATTTTATTGCTTGGAGAGCCATTGGGATCCTCTTCTGGCGGGAGCAGATATCCAGGGTCAACTATGATCACTATTCGATATGACAATATGCTCTATACGTGTTTTATCCAAAACGACTCTGGTACCGTTCGTTTTACTTGTGATGATCCATATGAATAACGACCCTACAGTTATTTGAATTGGAAGCTTGTTTTCGTGTGGACCTACACCGACGGTGTTTTGGTGTCTTATTAATATAAGGTTGAGAGGATTTAGATATGGATTGCGGCTGTGGAAGAAGCCCTACAGGTAAGTGCGTCGGGTGGCATAGTCTCTCAGATGATGAGTATAAGGAAAAATTGAAGGATTACGAAAAAAAAGAGGGTCAGGCAAAAGAGGAGTATTCCCGTAATGATTAAAGTAAAAATTAAAAACATAAATTTTTGATCAGTCTATTTCGATCATTTAAATAAAACTGTGAGTTTTGTAGCAGGTTAAGGTAGTACTCCTACCTAAAGAAAATATAGTTCACTTAGTTAGATAGGTTCTTAAATGGCACAGTATGTTTATACAATGATGGGGGTTGGCAAGATTGTTCCTCCTAAGCGTGAAATTCTCAAAAACATTTCCCTCTCATTTTTCCCGGGCGCTAAGATCGGAGTTTTGGGTCTTAATGGATCCGGTAAATCTAGTTTGCTCCGAATTATGGCGGGCGAAGATACGGAGATTGAGGGAGAGGCGACTCCAATGCCGGGGATTCGTATCGGTTATTTACCTCAGGAGCCAAACTTAAATCCAGAGCATACAGTTCGAGAGGCCGTAGAAGAAGGTTTGGGAGAGGTGCTTGAAGCGAAGAAAAAGCTTGATAATATTTATGCAGCATACGCGGAGCCAGACGCGGATTTCGATAAGCTTGCTGAAGAGCAGGCGCATTACGAGGCAATCATTTCTACGGCTGGATCTGACTCAGATTTGCAACTTGAGATAGCTGCGGATGCGTTAAGACTTCCTGATTGGGATGCACATGTTTCTTCGTTATCAGGGGGGGAGAAGCGTCGAGTAGCAATTTGTCAGTTACTTCTATCGAAGCCCGATATGCTGTTACTTGATGAGCCTACTAATCATTTAGATGCAGAGAGTGTGCATTGGATTGAGCAGTTCCTCCAGAGATTTTCAGGCACTGTTGTCGCTGTTACCCATGATCGATATTTTTTAGATAATGCGGCGGAGTGGATCTTAGAATTAGACCGTGGTCAAGGGATTCCCTGGGAAGGTAACTACTCCTCATGGTTGGAGCAAAAAGAAAAGCGCCTGGAGATGGAGGATAAACAAGAGTCTGCGCGGATTAAAACGATCAAAACGGAGCTTGAGTGGGTTAGGTCAAACCCTAAGGCGCGACAAGCGAAAAGTAAGGCACGGTTGTCCCGATTCGAAGAGTTGTCTTCCCATGAATATCAGAAGAGAAATGAAACCCAAGAAATTTTCATTCCAGTCGCTGAGCGTCTGGGTGACAAAGTTATTGAGTTTCACTCTGTTTCAAAAGGTTTTGGTGACCGGTTACTTGTGGATGATCTGTCATTTTCTATTCCGCCGGGTGCAATTGTAGGGGTGATTGGGCCGAATGGAGCCGGGAAATCGACTTTATTCAAGATGATCACGGGCGGCGAGGTGCCCGACTCTGGTGAGGTTATTATTGGCGAGACTGCGAGAGTAGTGGCTGTTGACCAATTGCGGGATACGTTGCCTAACGATAAAACTGTATGGGAAGCTGTTTCACAAGGTCTGGATGTGTTGACCGTCGGGAAGTTTGAGATGCCTTCTAGAGCGTATCTCGGTCGTTTTAATTTTAAAGGTTCAGACCAGCAAAAGATTGTTGGTAACCTCTCAGGTGGTGAACGCGGAAGGCTGCATTTGGCGAAGACACTGATTGCGGGCGGAAATGTATTACTTTTGGATGAGCCCTCTAATGACCTTGATGTAGAGACTTTAAGAGCGCTCGAAGGTGCTCTCCTAGAGTTTGCTGGATCAGCCCTTGTAATATCTCATGACCGATGGTTTCTGGACCGTATTGCAACGCATATTCTGTCATTTGAGGGCCAATCGCATGTTGAATTTTTCGCTGGTAATTATCAAGAGTACGAGGAAGATAAGCGAAAAAGACTTGGAGAGGAAGGTGCGAAACCTAAGCGCATACGGTATAAGTCGCTTAGTTCTTAGCGTCGGTAAATTCACTAGTTGAAGTCGTTGAAGATTTGAGTAATTAGCCGTCAAGTATTTTGACGTGCTGAGAACCGATTTGAATAGAGTCGCGGGGTACGCAGATGGGGCATGTGCGGTTTGTTTTGATTTTTACGATATCGCTGGTTATTCAATCGGCTGCGGCCAATAGTGGGTTTGAGGGTGCGCCGGATCTACATCCAATTGAAGATTCATTTTTAGAGCGATACCGAACTACGTCAGAATTTATTTATCGTCAAACTAATGGGCGAGTGTGGGTTGTACCTTCCGAAAGTCTCGTCGATGGCAGGGGTTTCCCGAGGTTGTTTATCGATTTATTTGGATCTCCGTTGCGCTCAGATTTTGTCAACACTGCTGTTGTTTATGACTATTCCGTGAAATCAAAGCATCACCCATGGGTTGCCGCACAAAACATGGCTTATGAGGCGATGCAGGTAGAGGGGTTGCCCCGTTCCGAGGCAAACTTAGTTTTAATGTTGCTGCGTGCGACAGGGACGCGTTGGGCGACTAAGGGCCCAGGTAACTGCTTTTCGCGTTGTCATGGTCCTGACGCTAATCTAGAGTGGCGTCCAATAGTTAAAGATGAGGCCGTCCTTGAACTTGTTAAATGGGCAAGAAATAGTCGATTAACAGTGGAAGAAATAGAGCTCAGAGTAAATGAAATTATTCTTGAAGAGGGACCTCATAGTGTTATTGGCATAATGTAATTCTCTGATTTATATGGCTTTTACCTAATAATCAATATTTCATATACAGCGAAAAAATAGTCTTATATAAGATATAAGACTTGAAATTCCCAAATGTAGACATAGTAAATTGATAACCGGCTTCCCGTGAAATAAAATGTATTCAGAATTCATGAATTCAGAATTCGTGTATAATTTCCCAACCTAAAAGTTCTATGTAGCAGCTTCTAGTAGAAAGCAAAAATTTTTTATAAAGGGGGGATTTATGAGTCGTTTGATAACGTTAATAGCAAGTATTTCCACTATTCTGTTTGCTTATCCTGCGCTTGCATGGGAAGTGAATGAAAACTCTTTTAGATGCATTAAAGAGATGCGCCAGGTCGATAATTTCTTTGTCGATAACCTAGCAGGTAATCTTGACGGGACGTTAGCTGTGGCGTTAGCGGGTTCTGGAGAGTATCCAGAAGGTTCCGTGGTTCAGCTCATCCCCGGGGAAGTTATGGTGAAACGAGAGAAAGGGTTTAGCGCAATTACTAACGATTGGGAGTTTTTCGCGTTAGACGTCAAGGCTGAAGGTGCGACAGTCTTCGCACGAGGTGCCGTTGCTGTCAATAATCAATTGGGACTTAATTGCTTTGGTTGTCATGTAAAGGCTAAACCTGAATTCGATTTCGTATGTCGGTCTGACCATGGATGTGATCCTGTCGGCATTACCAAAGCTATGTTCACTGCTCTTCAAAATACAGACCCGCGATGTGATGGTTCCGATACTGTGAGTGCCGAGGACCAAAAAGCGCTAGAAGACTTAGGCGCTGTTATTGAGGCATTGTTAGCCGATAAGTAAGTTTTGTGTTTGTAGCACCCCCCAGCGCGCCATTTGATTATTGAATCGGTGGCGCGCTTTTTTAATCGACTGCGGAGCGCATGGTGACCATTGCTACGCTTAAAGTTAAGCTAATAACCGCCAGAAATTGGATGGGCGTTAAGCGTTCTCTGAAAAAACGCCTGGATACAACATAGCTCATCAGCACTTCAATCAGTGCAAAGGTTCTTACGTGCGCTATGGGCTCTATGGCCATTGCGGTAAACCATCCGATAGAAGCGCATGCGCCTGATGTCCCCACAAAAATAGAGTGTTTCCAGTTTTTTAAGATGCGGGTTATCAAGCCTTTTTGGTATATCGCAAAATGCGTCGACATGAAAAGCGTCTGCAGCAGTTGCGCTAGAACAACTGTTAACGCCGCAGCGCTTAAATAATTACTGCTCAGTGCTATAGTCGCCCCTTTAAATCCAACTGTTGATAATGCGAAAGCAGATCCAGAGGCGACACCATACATGGTACCCGGAGAGATTAATTTACTGATCACTGTGTGACGGTCTTGATGCGTGAATGACAGCGTCAAAACCGCAGTCGTTCCAATCGCTACCGCGAAGATCGTTGGAATTCCAAGGGGCTCTCCTAAAAACACCAGCCCGAATACGGCCACTTGCAGGATTTCAGTTTTCACATACGCTGTTACAAGAGTAAAGTTTTCGCCTTGCATCGCTTTTAACATCAAAGCGGTACCGACGATTTGGCTTATGGCACCTAAAGACAGCCATGCGAAATAGCCTGAACTGAATGTAAGTTGTGGTTTACCCGTTAAGGCAAAGATGATCGCAAACCAGGCTGCCGCGAATGGGATTGCAAATGCGAAGCGAATAAATGTAGCCCCCATTGTTCCAATCTCATCTTGAATATGTCGTTGCGTGGCATTACGAATCGTTTGAGCACCCGATGCAAATAGAGTAATCGGAATCCACAACCACCATACTGGCGCCATACTATTTTTTGAGTCTCTTAGCCACGTCCAACAAACGGCATTTTAGTCGCCATGATTGTCATGAACTGCACATTTGTGTCCAATGGTAAGTTAGCCATATATAGGGCTGCTGTTGCCACCTCATTTACATTCATCATGCTCTCCGCTTTGATCGTCCCGTCGGCTTGCGGAACACCGGTAGCCATTTTTGCTGCTAATTCTGTCATGGCATTACCAATATCTATTTGACTACACGCAATATCATATTTACGACCATCAAGAGACGCAGATTTTGTTAAACCAGTTACCGCATGCTTCGTAGCGGTGTACGGAATAGAATTTGGTCTTGGCGCGTGGGCTGAAATGGAACCATTGTTGATAATGCGTCCACCCATCGGACTTTGTTTTTTCATCATTTTGAAAGCCTCACGAATACAATAAAACATCCCATTGAAGTTTATATTCACAATTGTTGTCCATTGTTCATCGGTAAGGTCCTCAAGATTGACCGGAGGAGCGTTCATGCCAGCGTTGTTGAAAAGAACGTCAATTCGACCGTGCTTTTTTTCTACCCCATCAAATAGAGCCCGTACCGCATTTGGATCGGCAACATCAGTTGGTACGGCAGATGCATTAGTTTTGAATGCTTCGGCAAGTGAAATCGTTTCGAGCAATGCATCTTCTCTTCTACCCGCCAGAGTGACCTGATACTCATTTCGGAGAAATTCTAGTGCCACGGCTCTGCCAATCCCACTTCCGGCGCCAGTTACAATAGCGATTTTTTTTGCTTCAGACATTAAATAGCTCCTTTAATACGAATGTGATTTTAGGTTTACGATTGGACTCTATCATGGATATGTCACGTGATTGTGTGTGTGAGACACCCATCTCCCACGCATTTTTAAAACATCAATTAACAGTTTAAGCGGTACAATTTGGACATGACTACACTAAATCCATTTCATTTGGCGTTTCCTGTCCATTCTCTCTCCAAGGCCCGGGATTTCTACCGCGATACTTTGGGATGTCTGGAGGGTAGATCAAGTGACGAATGGGTCGACTTTAACTTTTATGGACATCAGATTGTTGCGCATTTGGTTGATGGGTACGGAGAGGCGGGTGACGTAAATAATGTTGATGGAGATGATGTACCTGTCCGACATTTTGGGATAGTGTTAAGTATGGGTGAATGGCTGGAACTATCAAAGAAGTTGAAACAGACGAAGGTGAGATTCCTAGTTGAACCCCACATTCGGTTTGAAGGACTCGCTGGAGAGCAAGCAACTATGTTTATTAAAGACTGTAGCGGTAATGCCCTCGAGTTTAAGGCGTTTAAAGATCAGTCTAGATTGTTCGCTAAATAAAATGGTTTGATTAGTTATTATTTAAATAGTTAGGAGTTCGGCGCATTGGAAAATTGGAGTGATCTAACAGAATTTTTGAATATCGATATTGATTGGCACATTCAGGTATTTCTTGTCGTTTTGGCGACACTTATCGTTGGCGGTTTTGTTCGTGGAATTATTTCTAAGTTAAGTGGCCGGTCTCGATCAACAGAAAACGTTTTAGACGATGCTTTTTTTGATTCCCTAGTCTCCCCAGCAAGAGGTGTAGTGTGGATATTAGGTTTGTCGATAGCGGTTCATATCGTAGCCATACATTCTGACTCAGTTGTATTTCAATCGGTAAGTGCGATTCGGAACGTCGGTATTGTGTTAATGCTGACTTGGTTTCTTCAGCGCTTTATTCGAAGTTATGTTGCGCTATTCATTGACTCAAAATTGTCTGCGGAAGAGCCGGTAGATACAACACTTGTTCATGGTTTAGGGAAGTTATTGCGTGGGGCTGTAGCAATTACTGCAACGCTCATAGTCCTCCAGAACTTAGGAGTCAATATTGGCGGGTTACTTGCTTTTGGTGGTGTTGGCGGAATAGCGATAGGACTTGCCGCGCAAGATGTATTTAAAAATATGTTTGGTGGTTTCACAATATATTTTGACCGGCCTTTCTCGGTGGGAGATTGGATACGCTCTCCAGATCGCGACATAGAGGGTAAAGTTGAACACATTGGCTGGCGGGTGACGGCAATCCGTACCTTCAATAAGCGACTGCTCTACGTACCTAATTCAGTTTTTACGACCATTGCGTTAGAGAATCCATCCAGAATGTCTCACCGTAGAATTTATGAAAATATTGGTGTTCGATATAGCGATATCGCGTCTCTTCCGAAAATTTTAGATGAAGTGAAGGCATACCTCAGACAAAATACAGACATCGATCAAAATCAAACCCTGATGGTGAACTTGGATGAATTTGCAGATTCTTCTGTAAATTTCTTTATCTATGTTCTGACACACACAACCAACTGGTCAGAGTATCACCAGGTCAAGGAGAAGGTGTTGTTTGAGATTAATGAAATTATTGAGCGTAATAATTCTGAAATTGCATTTCCAACAAGAACACTTCACATAAATAATGAGGTGGCGTTAAACGATCTTCGGTGATCAAAAAAATTCGGGTAACTAGCGTTTGTCACACTCCTTTATTAACCGAGCTTTTTCAGTCGCGGCGTCGAGAAGCAAAGTAATGTCATTTCCAGCCAGGATCATTTGTACGCCTTGGTTGATGTGACGCGTTAAAAGCCCCGGTTCATAAACGCCACCGATGCCTGCCCATTTACCATGACGTTTGCAGGCCGCTACCAGTTTATCGACTGCGGTTGAAACTTTTGGATGATCAATCTCTCCAGGAATTCCCATTTCAAGACATAAGTCATTTGTCCCCATCAGCAGAATATCAATGCCTGGAACTGCTGCAATCGCGTCAATGTTGTTTATCGCCTCGGGTGTTTCCATCATCGCGACTAATAACGTCGCCTCGTTCAGTATTGTTGTGGTTTCAATTGCTGATCTTGCTTCGAAACTAAAATGGGGATAGTTACCCGCAATAGAGCGTCGCCCAAATGGTTTAAAACGAAAGGCTTCTGCCATCTTTGTAGCTTGTTCGACGGTGTCTACATGAGGCATTACTATTCCTAGTGCCCCTGCATCCAAGCAACGGGTACCTAAATTTAAATCTCCTTGGGGTACGCGAACAATTGGTGCTATACCGTTTGCGAGACTGGTTATGCATATTGACGCTGCACTCTCGATAGAGGTGGGGCCGTGTTCTAAGTCAATGAATAACCAATCATATCCGGCACTTTTCATAATAGATGAAATTTCTGATCCCCTAAAATTTCGAACACCCATTCCAATAGCTAGGTCATCATTTTTCAATTTTTGTTTTGCAGCGTTGATTGGTGAGATCATGTCATTATTTCTGTCAAAAATTATTGAGGTTTTCTGGGGTCAATAACTGTGCAGCGGCGAATAGTCCTCCCCTCTTTTGATGCATCGTAATGTTCCACTCGATGCATGAGGCAACGATTATCCCAAACAAGTAAATCTCCTTTTTTCCATTTATGCTTATAAGTTAGGTCATCGTGTACGATTAATTGATTTAGTTTATCAATCCATTGCCGGCCTACCTGATAGGGTAGGTCGACGATATGCTCGGCGTGATCACCTAAGAATACGGTTTTTCTATGTGTGTCCGGATGACTTCTCAAAATTGGATGATCTACTGTAGGTGTCGAATTAACTTGTTCCTGTGTCATTGGTTGATGACCGTGACGACGATTTCTCGAGAAATTAAGGCTATGGGCTGCCCTTTTGCCTCGAAGTTTATTTTTCCATTCCTGAGACAGACGGTCATATGCGCCATACATATCACTAAAGTGCGTATCGCCTCCTGCTGAAGTAGCGAGCTCACAATAGATAATTGTTGCGTGACCTGTATGTTCTTGCCATGAAGCATCCGTATGCCAAACGTGTGTCCCTTGGTCGGGGAATATGCCATTCGGTTTGCCATCTTCACCTATGTTCGACAGATGGTATAGCTCCGGATTTTGCGTTTCATGATATTGGTTCATCACGTGAATTTGGAGTTCACCAAATAGTCTACCGAACCGCACATGTTCTGTCGGAGTTATCTTTTGTTGCCCAAAATATAGCACTTGGTGCTGAAGGAAAAGGTCTTTGATACTCTCGGTGGTTTTCTTATCTAGATCTTTAGAAAGATCTAAGTCTAAAATTTCTATCCCTAGATTTGCTGACAGTTTGTTTGTTCTCATTGGCATATCTCTATTCTTAACTATGGATGTCTGTAGAGACCATTACTTCTATAAGGTTTGCTCTGTTACTTCGAGTCGCACGCGTTAGTGCATCGTTTAAGTCGCTTGGATTCTCTATGCGCATTGCGGGCACTCCCATTGACTCCGAAAGCTTAACGTAATCTATCGCGGGATCAGTAATATTCATTCCAATATATTTGTCGGTTCCTCTGAAAGACATTAGACGTTGTTTCAAAATTTTGTAGCCCTGATTATTAGGAATAACATATGTGATCGGGCGTTTAAGATGCGCTGCGGTCCAGAGCGCTTGTATGCTGTACATAGAGCTACCGTCGCCGACTAGTGCCACTATTGGACGATCCGGCAATGCGAGTGATACACCGATTGCACCCGCCATAGCGAAACCAATGCCGCCCGATGCTAGTCCGAAGTACCCTTGGTGATCTCTCAGCGGAAGATAATTTAGCAGGTTTACAGATGAGCTCAGAGCTTCCTCAATAACAACACAATCATCTGGAATTGATTTGGCCAGTTCCATCACAAGCTTTAGCGTGTTTATTGGTACAGTCTTGTCAAATGATTGTGCTTGGATGACTCTTTCCGTGCGTTTAGATGACCAATTACGATGCTTGATCTGAATTAACCGTTCTGTCGCTGAGGATTGGTAACTGTCGTTCATCATACTTTGTAACGTGTTATTTAAAGCCGGCGCAGTCTCTTTAACGTTCGCGCGAATTGCAAATTCAGCAGGGTAGTTTTTACCAAGTTCCCAGTCACGCTCTCCAATTTGCATGAGTCTTATGTGCGGAGGTAGAGGATCTATTTCGCTAAATACAGACATTCTAAGGACATCTGAACCCAAGAAAAGAACAAGATCGTGCGCCTCTAATTGTTCTCGACATGCTTTTTGATTCCGAGAAAGAGCGCCTAAAAACGCAGGATGTTCACTCTTAAACTGCGCTGAGTAAGGAACCGTTTGTTGAAAAACGGCCGCTCCCATCGTCAGCGCTAAATCGCCAGCTTCGTCTAACGCATCTCTCGACGCTACTTCATGACCCGCGACGATCGCCGGGTTCTTCGCATTCAGGATGGCTTGCGCCAAGATATTAAGTGTTTCTTGATTGGGTAAGACCTGAGTATTTACTCGCGTTGCCTTACCTATTTTAATGTCGACCGATGCATCTAAAACGTCTCCAGGTAAGCTCAGAAAGACCGGCCCCATGGGCGGCGTCAGTGCTATTTTGGCCGCACGATGAATGATGAGAGGTAGATCTTGAATTCTAGTGCATTCGATAGCCCACTTAACGAGTGGTTGTGCAATTGGGACTAACGGATCGTAGAGCATGGGTTCGGTGAGTCCGTGCCCTTGTTCCTGTTGACCGGCCGTGACAAGAATCGGAGAGCCAAAAAATTTTGCGTTATAAATTGAGCCCATCGCATTACCTAGACCTGGTGCGACATGCACATTTGCTACAGCCAGATTTCCTGATGCACGAGCGTAACCATCTGCCATCGCCACAACGATGTTTTCTTGCAAGCCAAGGATATATTCAATATTGTTTTGTTTACCCACTGCCTCCATGATGGCAAGCTCAGTGGTTCCAGGGTTACCGAAAAGATAATCCACCCCTTCCGAAGAAAGACAATCTAGGAAAGCGTCATAGCCCTTAGTCGTCATTACGACTCCTATTTATTTCGAATACAAAGATATTAGCTTATCTCATGATTTCGAGCAGGTACCGTCCCCGGGATGACTAAGCTAAGAGATAGGTCTGGTTTTTAGAAACCAATAGTTTCTCAAGATGAGATGTTGCCGATGCCATGCTTCATGGGCGCTTACAACATATTTTGTGCGATGCTTTATTTTTTCCAGCTATCTCGGAGAGTAACTGTTCTATTGAAGATTAAATTTTCCGTTTTACTTGACGGGTCAACCGTGAAGTAGCCATGACGTTCGAATTGGAAACATTCACCGGCAGTGGCTTGGGCAGCTGAATGTTCAATTTGAACTTCAATAACTTTTTTTGAGTTTGGATTTAAGTCGTCAATAAAGTCGCCGTGTTCACCAGGGTGTTCAGTTTTGAACAGGCGATCGTATAGAATTACGTCAGCTTTGACCGAGTTATTAGCATCAACCCAATGAATATTTCCTTTGACCTTATATGTGTCGGCGCCAGGAGTTCCAGATTTAGAATCGGGAAAATATTCACAAAATACTGTTCTTACTATTCCCTGTTCATCCTTTTCAAAGCCGGTGCACTTGATCACGTAGCCGTAGCGTAATCTAACGGTATTTCCAACGAACAACCGAAAGTATCCTTTGGGTGGATTTTCTGAAAAGTCTTCTCGCTCAATCCACAACTCTTTAGAAAGAGAAACATCACGTTTACCGAGTTCTTTTTGTTGTGGATGGTTAGGAGCGAAGCACGTCTCCGTGTGTCCTGCCTCGAAGTTCTCGATGACTAGTTTGATTGGATTTAGTACTGCAATTTTACGCATTGACGATTCGTTAAGCGCTTCACGCATGCAGTCTTCAAGAATTGTATAGTCAATCCAAGAGTCAGCTTTTGAGACACCAATACGATCAGTAAACATGCGAAGCCCCTCCGCGGAGTATCCTCTGCGGCGAGCACCTACCAAGGTGGGCATTCGTGGGTCATCCCATCCTTCTACGTGTTTTTCTTTGACTAGTTGGATTAACTTTCTTTTTGAAAGAATGACATGAGAGAGATTTAGTCGAGCAAACTCTATTTGCCGAGGCAGCGGTTTTTGAAAGAATCCAAGTTCCATTAACTGTTGGTTTAGCCAGTCATAAAGTGGACGATGGTCCTCAAATTCCAGTGTACAGATTGAGTGAGTGATGTTTTCTAGTGCGTCTGAAACTCCATGGGTAAAGTCGTAGCTCGGATAAATAGACCAAGTATTCCCTGTTCTGTGATGCGAGGCATGCTTGATCCGATAAGCTACCGGATCTCGTAGATTGATGTTAGGGCTTGCCATATCAATCTTTAGCCTCAGTACGTGCACCCCTTCCGCGTGGTTTCCTTGCCTCATTTCCTGAAAAAGTGTTAAGTTTTCATCTCGAGATCTTGTACGAAAAGGACTGTTTTCTCCAGGTTCTGTAAGTGTTCCCCGGTATTGACGCATTTCCTCTGCATCCAGTGAGTCAACATAAGCAAGATCCGCATTAATTAATGCTTCAGCGAATTCATACAGTCGACCAAAGTAGTCAGACGAAAAGTATTCGTGAGGACCCCAGTCAAAGCCGAGCCATTTTACGGAATCACGAATCGAATCTACGTACTCATTATCTTCAGTTGCAGGATTTGTATCATCAAACCTCAGGTGACAAATCCCACCATACTCATTGGCTAACCCAAAGTTCAAGCAGATTGATTTTGCATGTCCAATATGTAGATAGCCGTTTGGTTCGGGAGGAAATCGTGTTCGTATTCTTGCCGGATCAACATTAGCTTTTTCATGTTCGGATAGTAGGCTAGGCTTTCCATTCCACCGTCTTTCGTTAAGTTTCCCAGACTTGATGTCATTATCTATGGCAGCTTTAACGAAGTTACTATTTGATGGTGGGGTTTTAGCTTTCACTGATGTGTTGATATTGCTTGAGTGTATTATTTTAATCGCTGGTTATATCGGCAAGTATCTTTCGACTCAGACTAACTGTGCCAGCAGTTACTTGGACGTGAATTTTACCCCAGTTACTCAAAACAAGTTATCTTCTTGCGCTATAACTGCCAAGGTTGATGTCTATATACTGCCGACCTAAGTGAGCGACAAGTAGTCGAGGTGGACTATTCGATAACTTGGTTCATATTCCTTTTTATAGATATCTGAGTGCCTGAGTGTCGGGTAATCTTTGTTTTCTACGTCATTGAGAAATGCGTCAGTATCTTCTGGATTGAACGGCAATTGCTTGGCCTTGGACAGGTCTCTAAGACAGTTACAGAATTTTTTTAATTTTTCCTTAGATCCATCACGAGCGTTAGCAGTTCGGATAAAGGCTGTTAAGAGATCATCTTTTGCATAGCCCTGGTTCAGATATGATCTTAGGTGAATTCTGGCAATTTTGCCGTCAGGCGATATAGGGTCTATGGTTGGTTCAACGTCAACCCCAATTAAGTTATCCAATTCAAGGTTAAATTCTTTCTCTAAGATGTTATCGGCAGCGTTGGCGTGACTGGCGCCCAATGCACTCTGATGCAGGAGTTTATAAAGATCTTTTAGTTCTAAGTTTGGATATCTGGCAATATGCTGAGACGTTAAATTACTTATAAATTTCATTTGTATGTCATTTGCATCGGTTATTAGCGAGGAATTACATTTTGATTAGGATTATATTTTACGGTAAAGCCTTTTTTTTAGTGTTAAACCTACGCAGGTTGGATGGTAATGGGATTATCTAGCGAAATTCTGTCTATTCTGTCCTCAAGAGGCGCCTCCTCTATTGAGTACTTAAGACAAAGATTAGGGGCTAATTCAAGAGATATTGAGGCCGCCGTAAGTAAACTTAATCAAAGTGCTCCATTCATTACTCGGTCGGAAAGCGAGATATTTACGTTAAATCAGGTCTCGGACGGATTATCTTCCGACAAAATTCGAGCACAACTTGGATGCAGTGCTGATCGGTTTATTCTAGAGGTCGTTTCTACGACGGTATCGACCAATGATGACTTACTATCCATGATTAGGGAAGGGCGCGCTCAAGACAGATTGATTCGAGTCGCAGAGACTCAAACTTCAGGTAGAGGTACAAAAGGAAGGCCGTGGATATCGGTGCCAGGTGGCTCCTTGACTTTCTCGATATTGAGAAGTGTCACTGATACCAGCTTGCTGAAGGATATCTCTTCTCTACCATTGGTTGTTGGACTGTCGCTTGTGCGCTCAATCAACGCAAGTGCGGATATAGATTGCCGATTAAAGTGGCCTAATGATATTTTGTTTCAAAGAAAAAAATTAGGGGGTATTTTAATTGAGTCTACTTCGATAAATCGACAATGTTTTGTGGTGATTGGGGTCGGTATCAATGTCTGTGTTCCAAAAGCTCTACGCGAAGATATTAATCAGCCCGCCATCGATTTACATAGTTTAGGCGCATCTATTGACCGAAATATTCTAATTGGCAATATGCTCATAGAGTTGGATAATTTACTGGACCGGTACTTTGTTGATGGTTTTGATTACTTTCGGAAGGAATGGTGTGCGATGCACGCCTATCACAATCAAATGGTCTCGTTTGCTCTACCTGATGGCCGACGAGTCGAGGGAGAAGTAATAGATGTGGACTCCAATGGAGCGTTGGTTCTGAATATTAACGGAAAAGTTAGACGCTATATTTCTGGCGAGATTCAGCTAAATAAGTGACATTCATCGTATATAGTTAGGTAAATAACATCTGATTGATAGGGTAAAGACGCTTCAATGATCTTAGTAGTGGATATCGGTAATACACAAGTCAAATGGGCAACGGCGGTTGGAGATGCCTGGGTGACTCAAGGACAATGTCCTTTGTCGGCTATAGCCAAGCTATCTTTGTATTGGTCAGACTTGAGCGAGCCTGCTGCGATCGTGATTTCTAATGTTGCGGGGGTTGAGGCTGCTTCAGCTGTCGACATGGCCATCCGACCTTGGAATATCGAGGCTTATTGGGTGGAAGCGATGCCAAGTCAATGTGGAGTCGTCAACTCTTATGCTAAACCCGGTCAACTTGGCCCTGATCGCTGGGCTGCGCTTATTGGTGCAAAAACTTTGAACTTAGGTAATGTTGTTACGGTGTGTTCCGGAACGGCTACGGCCATTCATGGTTTAACTCAAGCCGGCGTGTTCATCGGCGGGCTCATTATTCCTGGTTATGACCTAATTCATAAATCCCTTGGTTCTAATGCCGCGCAGTTGTCGGATGCCGAGGGGACTCTTAGCACTTTTCCGCTTACGACACGTGATGCAATCACTTCAGGAGCTATTAGAGCAACATGTCAAACAATAGAGTCATTTTGTGATGACATGGAAGTTGTTGGGTACGATGCTGTAAAAATTGTGTTAGCTGGTGGTGCTGCGGATAAAGTTCGCGCCGGTTTTGTTAGACCCGTTATTAGACAGGATGACGTAATTTTATTAGGTCTCTTGGAAATCGCGAAGAGTCTATAGAAAAAAATGAGGAAATTAAATATTTCATCGAAAGCAATGGCTGAATATGGCTAAAAAATTAGGCTTGTTTTTGATTCTTCTGAATGTGGTGATGGCAATCTACGTGTTTTATTTGCGGCCGTTATTAGAAATCGATCCGCTACCTGAGAAAAACCAAATACACCCTGAGCGGATACAAATTATTAAAGCTGTTGAGCCTGAAGCTGAAGCCATTGATACTAGGGATGCTGACGGTTCAATTTAGAGAGCTTAATGGTCTCTGGCTTAAGAGGGCGGCAAATTTTACTTAGTAGCTAACTCGACTGATGCTGCCAGTAACGTTTTTGTATATTCATGTGTTGGTTTATCGAATATTTGATCAACTTGACCCTCTTCTACGATCTGTCCGTCCTTCATGACCATAACTCGATGAGACAGCGCTTTGACAACGTTTAAGTCATGACTAATAAACAGATATGAGATAGCATATTTTTTCTGTAGATCACGAAGTAGTTTTATAATTTGCGCTTGAATTGATAGATCAAGCGCAGATGTTGGTTCATCCAATACGATGAACTTTGGTTTTAGCGCAATGGCCCTGGCAATAGATATTCTTTGTCTCTGACCTCCAGAAAATTCGTGGGGATACCTGTTTTTCATTTCGGCAGATAAACCCACTTCTTCAAGGGACTTTTCGATAATTTGGTCGAGCATTGAAGGGGTTTGGGCTATACCGTGTAATACGAGGCCTTCCGAAATAATTTGTCCAATCGTCATCCTTGGGCTGAGACTTCCGAAAGGGTCCTGGAAAACAATTTGTACATCTCTTCTGTAGGGTTTGAGTGTCCGCTGGTTCAGATGGTCAATGCGCTGACTTGAAATAGTTATCTCTCCGTTGCTGTCAATCAATCTCAAACAAGCCATTCCTAGTGAGCTTTTCCCTGATCCACTTTCACCAACGAGTCCCAGTGTTTCACCTGCTTTGATAGAGAAAGTAAGTTCATCGACAGCTTTAATGTGCCCAACTGTTTTACGGAAAAACCCCCGTTTTATCGGAAACCAAACACGTAAATTCTTTACCTGGACTATTTCTGTGGCGGCAGCCTCAATCGGATCTGGATGTCCAGATGGTTTTGAGTCGATGAGCATACGTGTGTATTCATGTTTAGGGCTCGAAAATGTATCCTCTACTGTCCCAGACTCTACTATTTGGCCCTGTTTCATAACGTATACACGGCTTGCCATTTTCGAGACAACTCTCAAGTCGTGCGTGATGAGTAGTATCGCCATCCCTAATTTTTTTTGAAGCGATTGCAGTAGTTCGAGGAGCTGCGCTTGGACCGTCACGTCTACAGCTGTCGTTGGCTCGTCAGCAATTAACAAGTCTGGTTTATTCGCTAACGCCATTGCAATCATGACTCGTTGCCGTTGCCCGCCCGATAATTGGTGCGGATAGGACTCTAGCCGCTCGCTAGGGTTATGAATCTTGACCAACTCTAATAGCTCAATTACCCGATTTCTAGCTTGTTCCTTGTTTAGCCCCTCGTGCAGGAACAAGACTTCGCTAATCTGTTTCTCGACAGTGTGTAGCGGGTTGAGGGATGTCATCGGCTCTTGGAATATCATAGATATTCTGTTGCCTCTTATGTTTCTGAGTGTTTTTTCTGAAGCGTTGATGAGCTCAAGCTTATCGAATCGAATTGAGCTGTTTTGACTGTGTTGAGCTGTGGGGTAGGGCAGTAGTTGAAGCACGGATAATGCCGTTACTGATTTTCCTGATCCGCTCTCGCCGATGAGCGCAACCGTCTCTCCATTTTGAACGTCCAGCGAAACTGCCTTTACCGCGTCAGTGGACTGCTCTCCTTGTTGGAAAGTGACGTCGAGCTGCTTGATACTGAGAAGAGGTGATGTCATTAATGGTCAGCGCCTAAGTTTTGTCGGCTTTACTTATTCGTAAAAAGTTTGCGTGGGTCGAATGCGTCTCGCACAGCCTCACCAATGAAAATCAACAGACTCAGCATTATCGCTATAACGAAGAATCCTGTTAATGCGAGCCATGGAGCTTGAAAATTTGCTTTTCCTTGTGCCAAAAGTTCGCCAAGTGAGGCTGAACCTGCAGGTAGTCCGATTCCAAGAAAGTCTAGCGAGGTTAGGACGGTCACCGAGCCTGCAAGAGTGAACGGCATGAATGCCATTGTTGCAACCAGAGCATTCGGCAAAACGTGACGGAGCATAATTTTAAAATCACCTAAGCCAAGTGCTCGTGCGGCCCTAACGTAATCAAAATTTCGTGCTCTCAAAAATTCTGCCCGAACTACTCCTACAAACCCCATCCAACTGAATAAAAGCAGCAATCCGAGTAACCACCAAAAGTTAGGCTCGATTATGCTAGCGAGTATGATCAACAGATATAGCGTTGGCATGCCGGACCAGATTTCGATAAACCGCTGTCCAATTAAGTCCACCCAACCGCCAAAATAACCTTGCAATGCTCCAGCAAAAACCCCAATGACCGCGCTGATCATGGTCAGGGTGAATCCAAAAAGAACCGATATTCTAAACCCATAGATAACCCGGGCAAGTACGTCGCGTGCTTGATCGTCTGTGCCAAGGATATGGATTGCATCAGGGGCTGAGGGCGCAGGCATCGTCAAGTCCCAAGCCACTGTTTGATGATCAAAAGGAACGATTGGGTTAATAATCCATCCTTCACCTTGTATTTTTTTGATGATAAAGGGGTCAGTAAAATCAGTAGCTGTTTCGAAGGTTCCTCCAAACTCAGTTTCTTTGTAGTCCTTAAATATTGGAAAAAAGAGTTCGCCCTGATATGAAACAGCAATTGGCTTATCGTTAGCTATAAATTCCGCTGGCAATGTGAGTGCCAGTAGGATTAAGAAAATCCAGAATGATACGTATCCTCTTCTACTTTTTTTAAAGTTTTCGAGTCGCCTGAGGGTAATCGGGTTTTTTGTCATCATAATTTTGAACTCACGGTAGCATCTATGATTGACTTTCAAAATCGATTCGAGGGTCGATCACCATATACATGACGTCTCCAATTAGGTTCATGGTCAACCCCAACAACGAAAAAAAGAATAGTGACCCAAACATCAGTGGATAGTCTCTACTGAATGCCGCTTCGAATCCGAGTAGCCCCAAGCCGTCAAGAGAAAAAATAATTTCTATGAGCAAAGAGCCAGTGAATAAGATACTCACTAACGCAGATGGAAATCCTGCGATAACAATCAGCATTGCGTTTCTGAAAACATGACCATAAAGCACCCGTTTTTCTGTTAACCCTTTTGCTCTCGCTGTGAGCACATATTGCTGATGTATTTGATCCATAAATGAATTTTTAGTCAGCATCGTGAGGCCTGCGAAACCTCCGATCACCATTGAAAGAATGGGTAGTGCCAGATGCCAGAAATAATCTTTTACGCATCCCAGATTGGCAGCACATTCAAATGCGCTTTTCGATAAGTATTCTTCAGACTGTAGTCCCCTTAGAGGAAACCAGTCTAGGTAGCTTCCACCCGCAAAAATAACCATCATGAAAACCGCAAACAAAAAACCAGGGATCGCCGTGCCTATAATGATCGCAAAACTGGAGATCATATCGAACTGACTACCGTCTGCTACAGCTTTTCGAATGCCAAGAGGTACTGAAATTAAGTAAACAATTAGCGTAGTCCAAAGCCCAAGAGAAATGGAAACAGGTAGTTTTTCCAAAACTAGATCAACCACATCTGTATCTCGGTAGAAACTTTTTCCAAAATCAAATACGAGATAGTCGGACATCATTTTTAAGAATCGCTCATGAAGTGGTTTATCAAAACCAAATCGAACTTCGAGCTCTTTGATAAATTCCGGATCCAAGCCCTGAGCTCCTCGATAAGGAGTTGCCGAACTGCTATCAAGGTTTTTTGAGGTGTTTACCTCGCTCAGTGTTTCCTGGCTACCAGTTTTAGTAACTCTTTCCGTTATGGCATTAGAATGGCCAGAGAGCTGTGCGATCGCTTGTTCAACTGGACCCCCAGGAGCGGTTTGAATGACAAGGAAGTTGGTCAGCATGATCCCAAGTAGAGTTGGGATTATGAGCAGTAATCTTCTAAAGATATATGGTGTCACGATTTTTTCCGCTTGATTCGGTTGAAGGTGAGGGCGCCAATTAAAAGAATCAAAGCGACCAAAGCATATGCTAACCAGTTGGAATTAGTTTCGTTGCGTTGAGCCGAAGTTGATAGGCTTAGTTGCTCAGATTTCTTGCGATCAAACCACCACAGGTTGGTTGATGTGCCTGACTTGGGGGTGATCTTTGGCAACCCAAATTTGTCCCAGTAGAGGATTCTTTGGGATGTTAAATGCCACTGAGGTATCACGTAATGTCCCGATAGCAGCAATCGATCTAAAGCTCTGGTATGTGCCACAAGCCCCTCTCTCGATTTCGCTTGAACGAGCCCGTTAATCAGTTCATCGATGATCGGGTCTCTTACCCCAGCATAGTTACTTGCAGCAGGAGAGTCTGCTGCGCTTGAAGACCAATGACCGAATTGCTCGTTTCCTGGGGACTCCGATGACCCCCATCCAGAAACAATCATGTCATAGTCAAAGTTACGGACTCGGTTTATGTATTGGGTTTGATCTACTCTTCTTACCCTTACATCGATACCCAGTTTTTTTAGGTTTCTTGCGAATGGCAGGACGATTCGTTCAAAGCCCTCGCTGTAAAGTAATATTTCAAAGGTGAATAACTGCTCTCCATCACTGTTGGTTAATCTCATATCATTGATCGTCCAGCCTGCTTCTTTTAGAAGCTCCTGAGCAACAGTTAAGTTATCTCTGGGCCAACCTAAGCTGTCGGTTGCGGGTGGCTGATAGGGTGTGGTGAAGATGCTCTCCGGGATCCTATTTTTGTACTTCTCTAGTATTTTTAGCTCTAATCCAGTGGGCAGGTCTCTCGAGGCTAAATCAGAGTTGGAAAAAAAACTTTTTGTTCTTGTGTACTGCCCGAAAAATAAGTTTTTGTTTGTCCATTCAAAGTCAAAAGCGTACGCGAGCGCTTTTCTGACCCTCGGGTCTTGAAAAATAGGTCGTCTTGTGTTGTAGACGAATGCCTGCATACCCGTTGGATTGTAGTGTCGGACATTGACTTTTTTGAGTCTGCCTTGCGCTACGGCTGGGGTAT
>Ga0181557_1000601_pt1 | contig 44993 bp, 40 predicted proteins | sample 011ome_23_FD_148632 | JGI IMG/M metagenome (GOLD analysis project Ga0181557, IMG submission 148632) | Coastal salt marsh microbial communities from the Groves Creek Marsh, Skidaway Island, Georgia - 011506CT metaG (spades assembly) | ecosystem: Environmental > Aquatic > Marine > Intertidal zone...
CAAACCCTTTATTTATACAGGTTTAACTATTCCTTAATGACTTTTTTGGTCACTATTCCTCTGTCTGTTGTTATGTGAATGAAGTATATTCCAGCAGTTAAATTGGATACATCTATTGATTCAGTTGCTTCTGAGTACTCCATAACCTTTCTTCCAAGCGTATCATACAGAACTACACCATCTATATCAAAATCAATTTGGTTTTGGATGGTTAGAAGGTCTTTTGTTGGGTTTGGGAATATTGTAAACATTACAGATATAGCTTCTTCAATACCAAGGGAACAATCTTCACTGAAAACAATCCCTTCCTGAATATTCCATTGGTCATATGGGTATGTATCTCCTTGAGTTGCTGCTAGAGGGTCATCTACTGTGATGCAAGTTAGATTTATGTTATCAAGAACATTAAGATTTTGTAAGTTCTCATTATTTCCGTTTTTAACATTTAGAGTTGTTAACTCTGGGTTTTCAACAAAAACACCACCCTCTAACATAGGGTTATTACTTAAATCAATAACCTGTAGATAATTGTTAAATCCAATAACAAGACTTTTCAAATTGGTATTATTACTTAGGTTTAAAACAGAAAACGTGTTTTCTTGCTCACATACCCCGATTGGACAATTGGAAGCATTCAGTGTTTCTAAAAGCACATTACCTGAAACATCTAAATTTTGAAGATTATTTTCATTACAAACAAGTGTTTTCAAATTAAAATTCTGACTTAAATCTACCTCTTCTACAGCATTACTACTGAACACAAAAAACTCCAAATCTGTAAAATCTTCTATACCCGTTAGGTCCTGAATTAAGGGAAATTCTTGGGATTCGGGACTTACATTCAATGTGATTACATTAGCTATGTCATCCGTTAATACTTGTCCGTCCAATATTCCCTCAGTATCTATCCCTTGGTCTATTAGGTGCTGTTCGAATACGTTATCAGGAACCTGGGTATATTGTCCATACGAACTAAGCCATGAGCAAGTGGTTATTACAACTATATATATAAATTGATTATTCATTTTCCTTTAAAATCATGACCTGTTCTGTGCTTCCGTCCAAATAATTCTTTTGGATATTATAAAGACCTGGGTTTAATGTATTAATTAATTCTGAATTATTAATCTGAGTAGAATCCTGTGGAGTGATGGTATAGTTTCCATTTGGATAACCATCTAGAAAATGTATCACACTTCCATCAGACGGAGTCCTATTTGTATTATTATAACACATACGAGGTTGATTCTGGTCCAGCTGCAAAATTTTAAAAGCTGTACCATTTGGATGATAAATTGGACCTGGATACTCTTTGTTTATAGTACCGACTGTTTGTCCATACCAAAAGGAAGTATCCTCATATTCAGTTGGCACATTATAAGTACCCGCTTGTGACACATCAACAAATTCATAGTCAAGCCCAGGCTGAAATTGTGGGGGATGATTGGTTTGAGGTCCCACCACATAGTACTCACCTATATAAGGTTTGTACAATTCTTTCCTATGGATTGTGTCAATATGCGTATTCAGTGGACCTAGAAAAACCTCCCTTATTACGAATCTCATTTTCGCAATTTGAGCTCCTTTAAATTCTTGATAGCAGTCATATCTGGTATAGCTCATAAAGTTTTTATATTCTGGATTTATATAGAATTCTCCATTACAATCTACTGCGGTCCCAACATAATTGCAATTTCCGTCCAATAATACATCGGGATATTCATCATACTTATATGGTGTAGCATAGGTTCCAATCAACTTATCACCATGAGTAAGTGCATTAAAATCTGGGTCGTTAATATTTCTTGTTTGATGCTCACATAAATCAGGATTATTGCTAGGCTCTTCATATGTTCCAAAAGTGTGATTTAGCCCCAAAAAATGACCCGTTTCATGAATAATGACATATTCATTTAATCCCCAGTAACTCAATCTCGTTGGCAATATTGGACCTTGCTGTCCATGTGACCCTCCTCCAATATTTACAACATAGACATTATATGATAAAGGAATATAGTGATTATTAGGTAATATAAGTTCATCATAGAAATTCTGTCCATTCATTTCTGTAGGGTCTTCAAGAGGGTCCCCATCCCAATCGTACCAATAAGTACTCTCAATATAGTCATATCCATCATATTTGAAAAGCACTCCAAATTGTCCAAAAGTTCGGTTCAACAATGCAGTTGCGACCTCATATAAAGGAATTCGATATATCCTCTATGACCCTGATTTTATGAACACCTTAAACTATGGCAATAATTGGGGTAATTTATTTATTCTAGCGCATGAGGTTGGTCATCATATTAATGGGCATAGCTTAGATTTAGTTCTTTATGCCGCTGATGCGGTTGAGTCCGTTTCACTTGCTCAAAGCAGGCAGCAGGAGTTAGAGGCAGATGAGTTTGCAGGCTTTGTGCTAGCGAGACTAGGAGGTCCTATTTCATCTGCCAATGAGGTGATATCGAAAATATCTAAAGATTCGGATGACAGCTATAATACTCATCCCTCAAGAGATAAAAGGTTAAAAGCTACTGCAAAAGGATATAATAACGCAAGCATTAATAATAACTCCAAACCTAATGAACTTATAATTTTTGAGGGTGTATTAACATCTAAAGAGGCTATTGATATTTATCAAAATGGTGAAAAAAGTGAGTTAGAAGGAAATTTATATGATGCAATTAGTTTTTATTCTAAATCAGCAAAACTAAATTATATATTCTCATTTTTTAAAATGGCGATGGTAAAGCTCAGTTTAGGCGATGAAAACGGAGCGCTAAATGATTTGAATTTATATATAAATAATGGAGGAAAATATCCTTGGGCCTTTAACGAAAGAGCAAGAATATATTACAATAAGGGACTCTATATAGAGGCACTAAATGACTATAAATCTGTTTTATATTATGACCCTAATGGAGAATTTGTAAGCAACCCATATTACTCAATAGGTCATTGCCGAGCATCTTTAGGTGATATGGATGGAGCGTGTAAAGAATGGAAGATAGCATCTGAAAAGGGAAATAAATTTGCTGCGAACGATATACTTAAATATTGCCATTAAACCATAGGCATATCCTCCTCTGTAAGTTCAGCCGCTTCTAATTCTAATTAGGTTTTATTTACAGAATGGACTAAATGTGGGCTAAATCAATAAAAAACAAACCCTAATCACTTGATATTTAGTGGTTAGGGTTTTTAATATGTGGAGAAGATGGGACTCGAACCCACGACCTCTTGACTGCCAGTCAAGCACTCTAGCCAGCTGAGCTACATCCCCATTGAGTGTCTGCGAAAATAATAAAAATTCTCGAGTTACAAGGACAAGCCTTTAGTTTACTGAACTGATATTTATCATTTATCCACGAATTAAAATAGTGGGATCATTTTGTAGTTTAGCAACATGATTCGACCCGCACGAGACAATGATGTTAAGGTGCTCCTGGCGCTCACCAGAGCCTGTGGAGCACATATGATTAACCAAGGTATTTACCAATGGAACGAACACTACCCGAGCCTTGAGGCTTTTGTCTCCGACTTTAACCGTAAAGCATTGTGGGTTTATGAGATTAATGGACATCCTGTAGGCTGTGTTTCATTTTACACCGATATGGACCCTGAGTACAAGAGCACGCCCTGGATTACACCTAACACCAAGCATCTCTATGTCCATCGTCTCGCGGTGCACCCTGATCATCAAAAGAAAAATATCGCGCGTCAATTAATGGACTTTGCCGAAAATCATGCTCGAGAATTGGCCTGTGCCTCTGTCCGCCTTGATACCTTCAGTCAAAACGAACGTAACCTTAAATTCTACGCCTCGCGCGGCTATCAAGAAACTGGTGGAACACTGTACTTTCCCAAACAAAGTGTTCATCCATTTGTCACTTTGGAACTCATTTTGACGTGATTAAATAAGTCGACTCAAGAGATTAACGAACCAAAGAAAAATACCCCGTATAGATTTCGCCATCGGCCGTTTCTGCGCGATACCAATACCCATCTGCCGGCATCTGAATTCCACGATAAGTGCCGTCCCAAGCTTGTTGCTCTGGACTAAAGCGATATAAGGTTTTACCAAAGCGGTCAAAAATGGTCGTGCTGACAATTTGAAGCGGATTAATTAAGGGCGGTTCATAGGCCCAATGGTCATTAATGCCGTCATTATTGGGAGAAAAATAAGGCGGAAAGCCTTTGGGCGGAAAACGCAAACGCACGGAGTGCTCCACCACACCACACCCGCCGAGGTCCTGGATGTAAAAAACAAAGTCTCCGTCAGACAAGCCCGTAAAGACCGGATCCACTTGATAATTTATTGCGTCCAAACTAAATTGATAGTCGCCAAATCCTTCAACCTCAAGTTCAACCGTAAAGCTCAAGCCTTGCTGAGAAATTCTTGTGTTTTCTACGGTAGCAAGCCCTGAAAATCGCACCGAAAATTCCTGAACATAAGTACAAGAAATACTTTCTCCGTCATGGGTAATGGTGTTAAACGCCTCAAGGCGATAATTCCCCTCTTGATATAGATCCAGGCTACTTTCTTGTGAGACCAAAAGCTCATCTGAGCCCTGTGCGCGATACCATCTAAATCCATCGACAGGCTGAGTCACCTCAACCCGAAAAGGGACCTCATTATTGCAAATCCCTATTTGCTCAGGAAAATCAATGTCTGGATAGAGCGACGTTAATTCACCCGTATCTGGATCGTAAAAAGGCCCACATCCCAAAATCGTTGAAAACGACTCTTGGAAACAGCCCAATGCATCCCCCGCCTCATTAAACGGAACAATAGTCACATAATACGTATTGTTCGACTCAAAATTTAAAACGTAAGTGGCGTTGTCGGTAAATACCCCACCATTGAGAACATCAGGGTTGAAGGGAGAACTCCCGATATAAAGACGATAGCCCAAAGCCCCCGGCACAGATTCCCACTGAAGATAAGGCGAAAGCCCCACATTGACCGCGCCATTGGGAGGATAAATCAAACTACTGCAATCCGGCGGTGCGCCTTGTCCCGCAGTGGTGAAACTCGATCCCAAGCATTGAGCATTTACCCCAACATTATTGTAAGGCACGACTTGAGCATAAATCGTCGTATCGAACGGCAAGTCGGCTGCAGGGTTATAACTAAAGACATTGCCGAGGTCTGCATTATCCAAGAGCTCACCGCCGCCCTGTGTGGTGCCTAAACTCAAGCGATAGCCTGTGGCTTTGGGCGCATAACTCCAAGAGATAGAAGTCCCCACATTAACATTGGTGGCGCCTTGGGCCGGGGACCATAGCTCAGTACACCCTGGAGGGGTCGAAATTATTTCCGTGGTGAAGGCTTGACTCGGGCAAACGATATTATCCTGATTGAAAAAAAACAGAGTCAAGGTGACGTAAACTGTGGTGAGCTCCGGTAAACCCTGAGGTGGAGTAAAACTAGTATCGTTCCCCACTTGTTGCTCGTTGACAATATCGGTGTCTCCCGGACTGGTCCCAATCGAGATAATATAACCCGTAACTCCGACCACCGGCTCCCAGCTAATGCTGGATTCTACTGGCACATTGGTAGCCCCCTCAACCGGACTCAAAAGCGCAGGACACTCCTGGCCCCATGCCTTTGGCATGAGCACACAACAGAATAACCCCAATAAGAGTACTTTAAATTTCATAGCATTGAACTGTCGCGCATCCGCACAAACAAAATCTCGAGTCTAAAGATACATCTTTCAGCAAAGCCCAAAGGTCAAGAGTTGTTTGTCCAAGCAATTCTTCACGTACCTTTGTGCTCAACCATGAAAGACCTTTCGTTCAAACATATCGGATCTCTCGCTATTCCTGCCATTGTATCCGGGATTACCGAACCGATACTTTCGGCTACAGACGCAGCGGTGGTAGGCAATATTCCTGTAAATGCCACAGAGGCATTGGCCGCGGTTGGGGTCGTCGGGGCCTTACTCTCGACCTTAATTTGGGTTTTGGCCCAAACCCGAAGCGCCATTGCCACGATTGTGGCGCAAAATCTCGGCGCTGGTAAAATCAATTCCCTAAACGGTTTTCCCGGACAGGCAATTGTCTTCAATGTGAGCCTAGGAATTATTGTGCTGCTGATCACCTCGGTCTTTGTTCAAGAAATTTTTGGGCTGCTTAACGCCAGTGGGCTCGTTTTAGAATACAGCATGAGCTACTATAATATCCGTGTTTGGGGGTTCCCGTTTACCCTGTTTGTCTTTGCGGTATTTGGCGTGTTTCGTGGGCTTCAAAACACTTTTTATCCAATGATTGTCGCGGGTTCCGGTGCGCTGATCAATATTGTTTTAGATTTTATTTTTGTCTTTGGACTCGGGCCAATTCCAGCCATGGGTATTGAAGGGGCTGCTTGGGCCAGCCTGATCGCCCAAATCTTGATGGCTTTGGCTGTACTGTGGCTTTATGTGCTCAAAACACCGCTTAATCTCAATCTGGGCAAGGCTGTACACTTTGAAATTAGTCGCCTTTTGAGCATGACGGGGCACCTAATCCTGCGTTCTTTAGCCCTTAATGCAGTATTGATTTTGGCCGTGCGCGAAGCCAATGCGATTGGCCCTGAAGCCATGGCTGCACATACAATCGCCATTAACATATGGTTGTTTTCTGCCTTTTTTATCGATGGCTTCGGTGCAGCCGGGAATTTAATCGGCGGTAAATTATTGGGCGCAAAAAGGTATTTCGACCTATGGATACTCACCAAAAAAGTCAATGGGTATAATTTGATCATCGCCGGTTTGCTCATGCTCATCGGAGGGCTCACTTATGTGCCTTTAGGCCGTGTTTTTACCCAAGACCCGGAGGTCTTACCCCAGTTTTACGGGGTCTTTTTTCTTTTAGTTTTAATACAACCGTTTAATGCGCTTGCCTTTACCTTAGATGCTATTTTCAAAGGCCTGGGCGAAATGGCCTTTCTACGCAATTCCCTGTTTATCGCCGCTATTTTTGGTTTTGGTCCTTGGATCGCCGCCACTCATTATTTCAACTGGGGGCTCAAAGGCATTTGGTGGGCCCTTTTGGCCTGGATTATTTGCCGAGCCCTTGTGCTTATGGTAAAATTCCGAAAAGACTATTATCCTTTGGCGCTTGCGCAGAAAAATTAATTGGCCCTACTCTTTGAGAACACCCCTGGGCCGAGTCGTTAGTTCGTAGACCAAAAACCATTATCTTTAGCCCTATGAACGAAATACGCATAACCAAACTTTTTTCCTTTGAAACCGGGCACGCGCTCTACGGTTATGATGGGAAATGTCGCAATGTACACGGCCACAGTTACAAACTTTCAGTAACTGTCGTTGGTCAACCCATTAGCGACCCAAATCATGTAAAATTCGGTATGGTTATCGACTTTTCTGATCTCAAATCTATCGTTCAAGAAGAAATTGTTTCAGTCTTTGACCACGCTACTGTATTTAATAAAAACACCCCTCATGTGGAATTGGCCCATGAGTTAGAACAACGCGGACACAGAGTATTACTGGTAGATTATCAGCCTACTAGTGAAATGATGGTCATTGATTTTGCCCAAAAAATAAGCCCCCGTCTTCCGGAGGGCGTCCGACTCTATTCGTTAAAACTCCAAGAAACCGAAAGCAGTTATGCCGAGTGGCATGCTGACGCATAAAACAAGCCGATTTGCCAGAGCAAACCATACATATCGCGCTGCCCAAAGGCAAGAAAGTTTATTTCTCAAGCGACAATCATCTTGGTGCGCCCACTCCCCAGCAGAGCAAAACGCGCGAACAGCTTTTTGTCGCCTGGCTCAATGACATCCAAAAAGATGCCGCAGCCATTTTCCTCATGGGGGACTTATTTGACTTTTGGTTTGAGTACCGCACAGTAGTCCCCAAAGGATTTGTCCGCGTACTGGGTAAGTTAGCAGAGCTAAGCGATGCCGGGATTCCGATCTATTTTTTTGTAGGCAATCATGACCTTTGGATGAGGGACTATTTTAAAACCGAGCTCGGCATCCCTGTTTTTCATCAGCCACAAACCTTTAGTATCGGGGAGCACCGTTTTTTTATTGGGCACGGCGATGGCAAAGGCCCTGGAGACAAAGGTTATAAGCGCATGAAAAAAGTGTTTACCAGTCCTTTTTTCCAATGGTTGTTTCGATGGATTCACCCAGATATCGGTGTGCGTATCGCCCAGTATTTATCCGTTAAAAACAAACTTATTTCGGGGGACGATGATCGTGCATTTTTAGGCGAAGACGGAGAATGGCTTGCGCAATATGCCAAACGAAAACTCGAAAAAACCCATTACGATTATTTTATCTTCGGACACAGACATTTACCGATGACCATCGATTTGGGCGGTGGATCTACTTACATTAATTTAGGCGATTGGATTACGCATTATACCTACGCGACCTACGACGGACAAGAGACTAAACTCTTATATCCTTAACCATCAGCTGTAAACTTGTCTGTCCCTGCCAGTGATTTTCGTCGATCACATAGGCCACATCACAACGCCCTTTCTTTTTAACCATCTCGGTCATCGCCCCGTATCCGAAGGCAATTCCTGAAATTGTGGGTTGATTGGGCTCATGAACCACAAGACGCAAGTGACTCAGGTCCGCCCCCACTGCCTTGGTGTAGGGCGCCACATGAACCTGCTGAGCGGCAAATACCGGACGCGCATTTTCTGGGCCAAAAGGCGCCATTTGCGACAAAATTCTGAATAGCTTAGGCGTGATTTCGCTCAAAGGCAAGGGCAAGTCTATAGCCACTTGAGGCACTTTTTGTTCTGAAGTCAAGCTGCGCGCTACCTCTTGGTTAAATGCCTGTTTAAAGTTTTCAAATTGACTTGGGTCTAGGGTAAGTCCCGCAGCGTATTTGTGCCCTCCAAATTGCAACATATAGCCACTACAAGCTTCCAAAGCCTGATAAACGTCGAAGCCTTTTACCGAGCGTACGGATGCCGCGAGATGATCCCCGCTTTGGGTAAAAACTACGGTGGGACGATAATAGGTTTCAATAAGGCGAGAGGCTACGATCCCTACCACGCCTTTATGCCAGTTAGGATCATACACCACTGTTGCGGCCGCTTCTTGCTCCCCTTGATTTATGATTTGATCTAAGGCCTGTTGTGTAATCTCTTGATCCAGACTTCTGCGTTCCAGATTATAACGTTCAATGGCCTCAGCCATGGCCTGGGCTTCTTCGGCTGAGCCTGCCAAAAGGAGTTCTACCGCGTGAGCGCCGTGCTTAATTCTGCCCGCAGCGTTGATCCGCGGGGCGGCTACAAAAACTAAATCCCGGATTCGATAAGGCTGGGCTTTTGCGCTCGACAAAAGCGCCGCTAATCCTGGGCGCGGTTCTTCATTGACTTGTTTTAGTCCTAAATACGCAAGTGTTCTGTTTTCCCCTGTTATGGGGACAATATCTGCAGCGATCGCTGTCACCACTAAGTCTAAAAAAGGCGAAAGTTCCTGAGGGTCGTGTCCTTCCCTTTGATGCAGTGCCTGAAGGAGTTTAAACCCCACGCCGCAGCCACAGAGTTCTTTGTAGGGATAAGGGCAGTCGGGTCTTTTTGGGTCGAGTACCGCTGCGGCCTTGGGCCAAGTTTCCCCCGGCAAGTGATGATCACAAATAATAAAATCGATCCCCAGTGTTTTGGCATACGCCACTTGATCATTGGCTTTTATCCCACAGTCTAAGGCGATGATCAGGCCTATACCTAGCTGTTTTGCCGTATCAATCCCTTGTTTTGAAATCCCGTATCCTTCTTGATAACGATCTGGAATATATGGAGTGAGCGGTATACTATAGCGCTTTAAATAAGCCATCATGAGCGAAACCGAAGTGGTTCCGTCTACATCGTAATCCCCAAAAACCATGATCGGATTGCCGCGGGCCACTTCCTCTTGGATTCGGGCGACCGCACGATCCATATCTTTCATTAAAAATGGATCGTGCAGTTGGGTCCAGTCTGGTCTAAAATATTGTTTAGCGGCCTCAAAACTCTCTACCCCACGCTGGACCAAAAGTCGCGCTGCGGCTTGAGGCACCTGTAACGCACGCGCTAAATTCTGGGTAATCTCAGGATCGGGTTCGGGCTTGAATTGCCAGCTCTTTTCGGTCATTGGCTCATTGTATTTTTAGACCCTTTTTCTTTAGTGGATGGTTTGGTACTTCCTGCAAGAATTATGACAAACTCACCGCGCGGGGCCTGCAAGGTAAAATGCTCCAATGCCGAGTGACAGGTCCCACGAATGGTTTCCTCATGCAGTTTGCTTATTTCGCGCGATACGGAGATAAAACGCTCCGGGCCAAAAACAGAGCAAAAGTCGCTCAATGTTTTGAGCAACTTATGTGGAGACTCATAAAAAACCATCGTTCTGGTTTCTTGTGTGAGTTCAGTCAATCTCGTCTGGCGGCCTTTTTTTACCGGCAAAAAACCTTCAAACACAAATCGGTCACAGGGTAAACCACTGGCCACAAGCGCAGGCACAAAGGCCGTTGGACCCGGCAGACATTCTATGTCCACACCATCCTGAAGGGCTGCGCGAACCAAAAGAAATCCCGGATCGCTAATTCCAGGCGTCCCTGCGTCACTGATTACTGCTACCGAAGCGCCTGATTGAAGCTGAGCGACCACCCCTTGGAGCATTTTGTGCTCATTGTGCATGTGGTGGCTCTTCATCGGGGTCAGAATATCATAATGCTTACATAATTTGGCGCTGGTGCGGGTGTCTTCGGCCAGGATTAAATCCACCTGATTCAACACCTCAACGGCGCGAAAAGTCATGTCTTGTAAGTTGCCTATCGGGGTAGGGACTAAATAGAGTTTGCCGGCCATTGATCCCTGTATTAGGCGTTAAACCTTTGTTGAACGAGACGCATTAATCGATCGGCTACGGCCTCTTTTCCCTCCCAATTGTTGTATTCCGGCTTGACCTGATCCCTTAAAAAATCATTTACTTCATCAAGGGTTTCAAAAGTATTGATCTGTGAAAGCACCCTATTAAACCCTTCTACATCACCTAAAAACAGGTGTTGAACAAATGCCGTACGATCGTTAAGCCCCACAGACAAGCGCCCCCATCGATCATTGACCGATTTGGGTTTGGGTAGCGTTGAATTCAGGTCGCCTAAAGTTTCTGCCTTGTGTCCTGCCGTGGATGCCTCTGAATGAATTTCCTCCTCAAAGTGTGTGTCATCCGTTTGGTTGGATTCCGTTTGAATGGTTTCTTCGGCTTCATTCTCAGGAAGCACTGGTTCGAATTCAATCTCCTCCTGATAATGAGAAAGGACCTCTTGGGCCTCTTGACTTCCGTCAGTTATGCTCTCAAATAAATCGTCAACCTGCTGAGTTTCGGGGGGCATCTGGGCGACGATATCTTTTATTTTTTCTGTTGACGGCTCAAAAATAGGGGGCTGATTGTTTTGACTAAAATCGGTTAATTCTTCAACCTCATAAGGGTCAGTGTGCTCATCAAGTTGGGCCAGAGTTTCAGTTTGGTCCACAAAGTCGTTTGGGCCCATGGGATCGTCATAAAGCGCAGATTCATCTAAACTCGTGGGATGGGTGGGGTCTAAAAGCGGGTCGGAGGCCGATTCTCGTGGTAAAGTTAATTCGTGGCGCATCACCACTAAGCCCTCGTAAAGTAAACGCGTGTGCTCCTTTAGATTGTCTATGGCAATCAATAATTCGCCCTGCGCCCCAGGATCGCTCGATTCATCAAGCGCTATTTCTAAATCCAATATGTCGCGTGCGATTTCATGGAGTTTATGTTGGTTTTGTTCGATCATTCTTTTTGGCTAAGCGGGTCGCACTCTATTTTGTTTTGTTAAATTTACGCATCCTAATACGAAACGTCAAAGAAATCCATTTTATTCTAAAGCGCTCAATATGTTTCTTGAACAGGCTCCAAATAACGATGCTTCATACGGTTGGATGGAAGTTATATGCGGGTCTATGTTCTCGGGTAAAACCGAAGAATTGATTAGAAGACTTAAGCGGGCCGAACTGGCCCAACAAAAAGTAGCTGTGTTTAAGCCAGAAATGGATCAGCGCTATGCCCAACACAATGTGGTTTCTCATGACAGCAATGAATTCGAAGCTGTAGCGGTAAAAGAGGCTAAAGAGCTTTTGAACCGAGCCATCGGCTATGACGTAGTCGGCCTGGACGAAGCCCAGTTTTTTGATGATGCTATAGTCGCGGTATGCAATACTTTGGCCAATAATGGGGTGCGCGTAATTATTGCAGGCCTAGACATGGACTATAAAGGAATTCCTTTTGGATCCATGCCCCAATTAATGGCCACCGCAGAATATGTCACTAAAGTCCATGCCATTTGCAGTAGAACGGGGCGTTTGGCTCAATACAGTTATCGCCTCGACTCAAATGAAGATCTTGTGTTGCTCGGTGAAACTCAAGAATATCAGGCCTTGAGCAGAGCAGCTTTTGTCCAGGCCATGCAAGAACGAAAAAATAATCCCGCCAAAAAAGACTCAGGCCCTTCAGATTCAACCGGCGCATAACCCTCTATGGTACAGGAACCCACCTTATTTATTGATTTAAATGCCTTGGCAGATAATTACGGGGTTTTAAAACAAAAACTTAATGCAGACACCAAATTTCTGGCGGTTGTAAAAGCTTCTTCTTATGGACATGCCACTGCTCCTGTGGCTCAAAAATTGGTCGATTTAGGCGTAGATTACTTTGGCGTGGCCTATGCCTCGGAAGGGGCTGAACTAAGGGGCGCTGGCATCAAAGCGCCTATATTGTTGCTGCACCCTATTGCGGCCCATTTTGAACAAATTTTGGAACATAATTTAGAGCCCAGTCTCTACAGTGTTTCACTAATGCGCCAATGGATTGACTTTTTGGAGTCCAAAAACATCAAGGATTATCCTGTGCACCTTAAGTTTAACTCAGGGCTCAATCGATTGGGAGTGGCTTTTGAAGAAATTACAGAAGTAGTAAGCGCCATTCAAGGCACGGATTGTTTGAACATTTGTTCCGTTTTCTCTCATCTCGGCGCAAGTGATGACCCAGATGCAGAAGAATTCACGCGCGATCAAATCAAACGATACGATTCTTTCTACGCAACATTCACGCAAAAAATGCGCGATAATAACCCGCAGTTTAAGCATCCATGGCGACATATATGCAATACTTCCGGAGTCTTAAATTACCCTGAGGCCCAGTATGATATGGTTCGTTGTGGCATTGGTCTTTATGGTTACGGGAATGATCCGAAATACGATCGTTTACTTCGCCCGGTAGCGCAATTAAAAGCGCCCATTTTGCAAATTCATCAAGTAGCGACAGGACAAAGCGTGGGTTATAATCACGGTTTTATTGCTCAACAGCCCACTGTAATCGCCAGTCTACCTCTGGGGCACGCAGATGGATTACATAGAATTTTCGGCAAGGAAAATGGCTGCGTTTGGATTCACGATCAGCCCGCCCATATCTTAGGAAATGTTTGTATGGACATGCTGATGGTCGATGTAACAAACATCTCCTGCAAACCCGGAGACACCGCAGTCATATTTGACCAACAGCACGGAGCCCAAGATTTTGCTGAAGGGGCCGGGACCATTTCATACGAGCTCCTTACAGGACTTTCTAAAAGGATTAAGCGGTCGATTGTGCCGTAATCAATGTATTTGCTCTTGACAAAAACATCGTCTTAAGGCAAATTCCTTGGCAACTTCTGCGCACTCCATTTTTTCTGGAGTAAACTTTAAACATATTTTCTTAGTTTTAAAGACCTAATCAAATCCGGTATGCTCAAAGAATTTAAAGAATTTATCATGACGGGCAATGTAATTGAATTGTCCGTGGCCGTTATTTTAGCTGGTGCCGTGGGTGCCGTGGTCAAAGGTTTTACCGAGTATATTATGATGCCTTTGGCGGGACAATTTACTGGAGGAATGGATTTTTCAAGCTTCAAGCTGATTTTGTCTCCCGCAGTTTATGATGAACATGGCGGACTAATTACCGCTGAAAATGCAATTTTATATGGGACTTGGATCAACAGTATCATTAACTTATTGATTGTTGGGTTTATCCTTTTTTTGGTCATTAAAAGTTATCGAAAACTAGAGCGTAAAAAAGAGGCCGCGCCACCGCCGCCCCCGTCAGGACCAACGGAGGTAGAATTGTTACAAGAAATTAGAGATGCTCTGAAAAAATAGTGTGCCGCTACACTGCTTCTTATTCACCAAACCCCTAGTCGAGCCTAGGGGTATTTTTTTGTTAATTGCCAAAAAACCTCATCGTTTAATATTACTTTTGAGGGCATTAAACCCGCATTATGAGAGTAGCTGTAGTCGGCGTTACTGGTATGGTCGGACAAATTATGTTAGAGGCTTTAGCGTCTCGGTCATTTCCCGTTTCACATTTAATCCCTGTTGCCAGTGAAGCCTCCATCGGCAAAAAAGTTGTTTTTCAGGGGCAGCCCTATAAGATTTTAGGGCTACAAGAAGCGCTTGATGAAAAGCCTGAGCTCGCTCTTTTTTCGGCCGGAGGCGATGTCTCAAGAGACTGGGCCCCTCGATTCGCAGAAATAGGGTGTACCGTCATTGACAATTCATCTTTTTGGCGCATGCATCCTGAAATCAAACTCGTCGTTCCAGAGATAAATGCCGACATTTTAACTGCAGAAGACAAAATAATTGCCAACCCTAACTGCTCCACAATACAGTTGGTTATGGTTATGGCTCCGCTCCACAAAGCATTCGGCATAAACCGTGTTCTGGTTTCAACCTATCAATCGGTTTCTGGAACCGGGCAAAAGGCCGTTCAACAGTTAAATGATGAGATTAACGGGGTCGATGGCCCCAAGGCATACCCTCATCGAATTCACAAAAATGCTTTGCCTCATTGTGATGTGTTTTTAAACAATGGCTACACTAAAGAAGAAATGAAGCTTGCTACCGAGCCGCAAAAAATAATGGGAGAGTCAAGTTTTAAAATCAGCGCAACAGCCGTGCGTATACCTACTGAAGGGGGCCACAGTGAGTCCGTTAACCTGACTTTCGATCGCGATTTTGACCTATCAGAAGTGCGCCATATCCTCGGCAACACCCCAGGGGTAATTTTGGAAGATGAACCTTTAAATAACCTCTATCCAATGCCGATAAATGCTCATGGTAAAGACGAGGTGTTTGTCGGACGATTGCGTCGTGATCTGAGCGCATCAAATAGCTTGAATCTTTGGATTGTCGCAGATAATTTGCGTAAAGGAGCCGCCACCAATGCCGTTCAAATCGCAGAATATTTGTGCGCGAATCATCTAATTTAAGGCAACGTTTTTCAGATTATTTGCAGCGTTTATACAAGCGCTTTTAGCCCAAATTTCTGGGCACGTTTCTGGGTAAGTTTTGTATTAAAGATTTTAGTACATTAGCCTTTCTATGCAAACTTTAGACTACATACAGAGTATGCGTGCAAAAAACATTATTCGATTCCCTCTTTTGACCCTCATTACGCTATTGTCGTTATGGGGTTGTAGTGACGACGACAACGGATATACCCCTCTAAATATTAGCGCCTTAGCAGATCAAGCGGAGGTTTTTCAAAACGCTGTTTTAACCCTTGATATTTTAGAAAACGACACTAATGTTCCCATTGATGGGCAAATTCTACTAGATGCCCCGAGCAAAGGAACCGCGAGTATCACCGCGCACAATAACCTCGGAGAAGCACGTCTAACCTACACGCCAAATCCTGGGGCTTTGGGTGAAGATAGTTTTATTTATAGTGTATGTGATGAAATGGGAAATCAATGCAGCAACGCCCTTATTACCATCAATATTTTACCGGTGACTCCAGTAACTCTGGATTTGTCCTTAGTCCCTTATCCAAAACTTTCCGATTATAACTTTTTTGAAGGGCCAATGGCGCAACAAGAGCCCGCATTTGGGGTTTTGCCCTATGAGCCCATTAGTACCTTATTTACAGATTACGCGCACAAAAAGCGTTTTGTTTGGATGCCTGAAGGCCGCAGTGCTTCTTTCGTGAGTGACGATGTGTTGCTCAACTTCCCAACCGGTGCAGTGCTCATCAAAACCTTCTACTACGATAATGTATTACCCGATTTAACCACACGAATAATTGAAACCCGCTTGCTGATCAAAAAAGAAGATGGTTGGTTATTCGCGGATTATATTTGGGATGCGGAGCAGCAGGAAGCCATGCTTGATGTAGAGGGTTATGGTGCTAACGTGCCGATTGAATGGGTTGAAAACGGTCAAACCAACTTTGTAAACTATCGCATCCCCTCAAACAGCCAGTGCTATACCTGTCACAAGGCCTATCAAGAAGAAACGCCTATAGGGCCCAAGCCACAGAATCTTAATGGTTTGTTTGATTATACTGATGGGGCAAAAAACCAACTTGAAAAATGGGCCGATGTGGGTTACCTTGAAACGGGCTTCCCTTCTCAAATCAATACCGTAGTGGATTGGTCCGACGAAACACAAGATCTGGAGACGCGTGTTCGCTCTTATTTTGATATTAATTGTGCGAGTTGTCATAGCGACAGCGGACATTGCGATTATCGTGCATTACGCATGAATTTTTCCGGTAGTGCGGATTTAGCAAATCTCGGGGTTTGTGTTGACCCAGACACGCCCATACCGGGATTCGAAAACGCCAAAATTATTGAGCCTGGTAATGCACAAGGCTCAGTCTTGTTCTTTAGGCTGCATACCACGGATGAAGAATACCGAATGCCTTTATTAGGCCGAAGTCTTCGTCATGAAGAGTCTTTAGAATTTATTGAACAATGGATCCAAAACTTAACGACCGTTTGTGACTAAGCAAACACTAATTATTACTTTATGAAATCAATCTTTACTCTTGCGACCTTGATAGCCTGTACCGCATCGGCTTTGGGTCAAATTTCTTTTACTCCTGAATTCATTGACACCAGTCGCTCTGATCGCGCTGTGGTAGATATGAATGGTGACTTTTTAGACGATATTGTCTCTGTAGCGACTTCGTCTGTGCAAGTCTTTTATCAGCAAACCGATGGTTCATTTGTCGAAGAAATCTTGTTTACCTCTCCGGCAGATAACTTACCTTCTTGGAGTCTTGCGGCGGCCGATTACGATGGTAACGGTTATACTGATTTGCTCTACGGAGGAGGAAATGGTGTGACCATTATGCGCGCCAATAATTCAGGAAATGGTTTTCAAGAAATTTCTTTTCCGCAATACGTGTTTTCACAACGCTCCAACTTCGTTGACATCAACAATGATGGGCACCTAGACGCTTTTGTGTGTCACGACGTAGAACCTAACGTATACTACATCAATGATGGACAAGGGAATTTGACCTATTTCCAGGGAGGAATTGGAGATTACCCTAGTGGTGGACACTATGGCTCTGTATGGATTGATTATGACAATGATGGTGATATGGACATGTTTAACGCCAAGTGTGGTGGAGAACCCGCGCGTCGTGAAGATGAGTTACACCAAAACGATGGCTTCGGTAACTTTACCGAAATCGCTGCCTCGGCAGGTTTACTTGACCCAATGCAAACTTGGTCCTCTGCTTGGGCGGATTATGACAACGATGGCGATATGGATGTATTTGTGGGAAACAGCACGGATCCTTTTGCACACAAACTTATGACCAATAACGGAGACGGTACTTTTACGAATATTTCTGCAACTTCTGGGGTGCAAGATTTAGCCGCTACGGGTATCGAAAATTGCGCTTATGATTTCAATAATGATGGTTTTGTAGACATCGCTTCTAATGGCCATATTTTCTTGAATAACGGAGATTTAACCTTCACCCTTTATAACAACGTATTGCCAAGCAACAACGGTAGTTTCGGGGACTTGAATAACGATGGTTTTGTCGATTCGTTTACCGGAAGCACCATTTACATGAACAATGCCAATGACAACCATTATTTAACCATAAATACTGTAGGTGTAGAGAGTAATCGCAACGGGATTGGGGCGCGCATTACAGTAGTGTCTGACCTCGGGAGTCAAATCCGTGAGGTACGCAGTGGTGAAGGCTTTAGATTGATGAGTACCCTGAATACGCATTTTGGACTTGGACAAGACACGGAAATTGCAACCATTACAGTTCAATGGCCTTCTGGAATTGTCGACACTCTTGAAAATGTGGCTGTAGACCAAACTATAGTTATCGTAGAAGGGTCTACGATTCTTGGGGTAAGCGATCAAGATCCTTTGTCCCTTGCTTTATCACCAAACCCAGTGCGTGATATGCTTATGATAAGTGGCGCCCAAAGTGTTGAAGGAGCGCAGTACGATGTCTTTGACATGCAAGGTAAGGTCGTGGCGCAAGGCGTTTTGAATAATGGCAGCATCAACGTAGGCGCACTCGCCCAGGGGAATTACGTCTTGAGATTGACTCAGGCTGGAAGTGTTCGTAGTCAAAAATTCATCAAGAAATAATTTGGATAACGCCTTTTTTAGGCCGTCTTGATTCATGCCTTGGCAAAATCAAGTTTTACTTTAAGACCATTAAAACCGCCCGAATGGGCGGTTTTTTTTATCCCCAAGAATACCACAGAAAATGCGTATTTTCGAGTTTCAAAAGTTCACCTTATGAAAAAACTTAGTCTTCTCTCTGTAATTATCATCGCAATGAGCTGTAACCAAACTCAAAAACCTGAATTCAGTCCCCTGAGTTATCCCGAAACGAAAAAGGTCGATACAGTTGATCAGTATTTCGACACTCCAGTAACGGATCCGTATCGTTGGCTTGAGGATGACCGCAGCGAAGAAACGGGTGCTTGGGTCGCTGAGCAAAACAAAGTTACCTTTGGGCATTTAAATGAAATCCCATTTCGAGAGGCGCTTAAATCACGACTCACCCAGCTTTGGAATTACGAAAAAGTAACCGCCCCATTCAAAGAAGGGGACTATACTTATTTTTATAAAAACAATGGGCTACAAAACCAATATGTTCTTTACCGATACAAAACTGGGGGTAGCGCCGAAGATGCCGAAGTCTTTTTGGACCCAAATACCTTTAAAGAAGACGGCACGATTTCTCTTGGCGGGGTAAGTTTTTCAAAAAATGGGGGCTATGCCGCTTACAGCATTTCTGAGGGCGGAAGCGATTGGAGAAAAGTTTTAGTCATGGAGACCGAAAGCAAGACACTGGTAGGAGACACCTTAATGGACGTCAAATTCAGTGGACTTTCTTGGCGGGGCAACGAAGGCTTTTACTATTCAAGTTATGACAAACCAAAAGGCAGCGAACTCTCTGAAAAAACAGATCGCCATAAGTTGTACTATCACAAATTAGGGACAGCACAATCCCAGGACCAATTAATCTTTGGGGGGGATCCTGAAGAAAAATACCGCTATGTAGGTGGTGGGGTGACCGATGATCAACGCTATTTGGTGGTTAGTGCAAGTAATGCCACTTCAGGAAACAAGCTATATATCATGGATTTTGAGCGCCCAGAACTCGGCTTTATCACCATAGTGGGCCATAGCGATAGCGACACTTCTGTGATTGATACAGATGGGACAACCCTTTATTTGAGTACGAACTTGGATGCGCCGAATAAGCGTGTGGTACGCACTGATTTATCTGCACCCACATCAGAACACTGGAAAGACATTATTCCTGAAAAAGAACACGTTTTGTCCATTAATACTGCAGGGGGCTATCTTTTTGCTGAGTATATGGTTGATGCGATTTCACAGGTCTTTCAGTACGATTACAATGGAAATGAAATTCGACAAATCGAATTGCCTGGGCCGGGAAGTGCCGGCGGTTTTGGGGCCGAAAAAGACGAAACTGAACTCTTTTACTCTTTTACTAATTATACGACTCCAGGCAGTGTTTATAAAATGGACATCGCCTCTGGAGCTTCAGAATTATTTATTACTCCTGCGATAGACTTCAAATCTGAGGACTATACCAGTGAACAAGTCTTTTATACCTCAAAAGACGGGACCCAGGTGCCGATGATCATTACCTACAAAAAAGGAATACAGCGCGACGGTAAAAATCCTACGATTCTTTACGGCTACGGCGGATTTAACATTAGCCTTACGCCTTCTTTTAGTATCGTAAATGCCGTGTGGCTTGAGCAAGGCGGCATCTATGCCGTGCCGAATATTCGCGGTGGCGGAGAATACGGAAAGACTTGGCACAAGGCAGGAACCCAAATGCAGAAGCAAAACGTTTTTGATGACTTTATCGCTGCTGCAGAATACCTGATCGAAAATGATTACACCAGCAGTGATTATCTGGCCGTGCGCGGTGGGTCAAACGGTGGGCTCCTGGTCGGTGCTGTTATGACACAGCGGCCTGATTTGATGCGCGTAGCCTTGCCCGCAGTTGGAGTTTTAGATATGCTGCGTTACCACACCTTTACCGCAGGTGCCGGTTGGGGCTATGATTATGGAACCGCTCAAGACAGTCCGGAGATGTTCAATTATCTTTTGGGTTATTCCCCGGTGCACAATGTAAAAGAAGGGGTTGCTTATCCTGCGACCTTAGTCACTACAGGAGATCATGATGATCGCGTTGTGCCAGCCCATAGTTTTAAATTTGCGGCAGAACTTCAAGCCAAACAAAGCGGGGACGCCCCAGTACTGATTAGGATTGAAACCGACGCGGGCCACGGCGCAGGAACGCCAGTGAGTAAAACCATTGAGCAATACTCAGATATTTTTGGGTTTACCCTATTCCATATGGGGTATCGCGTGCTTCCTGAAACGGTGGGCGACAACCTAAAAACCTAATCTTTTGGCCGAAAAAAAAGTCCTTGAGGTCAATATAAAACACTTCGCTTACCAGGAAGATGTCGTTTTACGTGATGTGAATTTTTCGCTGGATCAAGGGGATCATTTAGCTATTTTGGGAGAAAGTGGCGGCGGAAAGTCTACCCTTTTACATCTCATTTTTGGTCTTTTACCACTACCCAAAGGCCAAATTTTTTGGCTTGGTCAAGAAGTGCCCGGCCCAGAATCTCTTTTAATTCCAGGGGCTCCGTTTATGAAGCTGGTCGATCAAGAATTTACTCTAATGCCTATGACTACGGTGGCCGAAAATATAGCTACTGATCTTCCTAGATTTGATTTAAAGGCAAGCGAACAGCGGGTGGATGAGCTTTTAGAAGTTGTGGGGCTCTCTGCAATGAAGCATACCAAAACCCGTTTGTTAAGCGGAGGACAAAGACAACGTATCGCTCTAGCTAAAGCCTTGGCGACCGAGCCTGAAATTCTGTTATTGGACGAACCTTTTAGCCAAATAGATCTTCCGCGGCGAGCGGACCTGAGACGCCGCCTATTTGGATACTTGAAAGAACAAGGAATCACTTGTCTCACTGCCACACATGACGCTTATGAGGCCTTGGGTTATGCCGATCAAATTGCTGTATTAGGGGAGCACACCTTATTGCGATTTGAAGCGCCGCAATTACTTTTTCAATCCCTGAATAGTCCTTATTTAGCGGGATTCTTCGGTGCTTTTTCAAAAATTCCAAAAGGAGTTTTATCCCCAAAAGAACTTTATTTACTCCCACATCAACTCAAATTGACCCGACTTAAATCACCCTTACATGTTGAAATCAAAAACAATGTGTTCCAGGGCACCCATTATCTCGTCTCGGGCGAGTTCAATGGGCATACGATCTATTTTAATTGCCATAAACCGCTAAATGTCGGGAGGTCCTGCTATTTGGCTTTGTTGAATAATATCGCTTAATTTGAGCTTCTGTAAACGCCCTCTATGCATATTCGGCCTCTATTTATACTGTTACTGGGACTTTTTCAAATAGCACTATGGCCAAGTCACGGCCAAGAACTGCCACCCATTGTTAATTATACGGCAGAAATTTATGGCGCCAACAATCAAAATTGGATGGTGACCCAAGGGCCTGATAATGAAATTTACGCGGCTAACAACGACGGCTTATTGCGTTTTAATGGAAATCGATGGGCGCTCTACCCCACGCCCAACCAGAGTGTGATGCGTTCTGTAAACGCCATTGGCGAACGCATTTACACGGGGTTTTATATGGATTTTGGGTATTGGCTCGCAGACGATAAAGGAGGCATGACCTATGCTTCATTAATGGACCAGCGCGGGATTAAACCCATAGAGGACGAACAATTTTGGCAGATTTTTACCTACGATAAATGGCTCGTTGCTCAGTCCCTTCAACGCCTGATCATGATGGATTTGGCCACAAATAATACGGTAATAGTTGAGGCTGAGCATACACTTTCTAAGGCCTTTGTTGTCAGTGGTCAACTTTATTTTCACGACTTAAATCACGGTTTGTACACGGTTCAAAATGGTCAAAAACAATTGGTGAATGGTTCAGAAATAACAACAACGGGGCGGCTAGTCGGCGCTGCCACCGTGATGGGTCAGACGGTGTTTGCGCATGAAAACAAAGGCCTTTTTGTATTAGAAGATTCGGTCTTTATGCCTTGGTCTGACTCATTAAATGCAGCCCTTAGTGAGTATGAGCTTTATAGCCTAACCGCCACAAAAAATGGCCGATTGGTCCTGGGTACGATTGCAGATGGTTTAATTGCCTTAAATCAATCAAACCAAAATATCGATTTTCATTTTACCAGAAGTAACGGTATTGAAAACAATACTGTATTAAGTCTTTTTGAGGATGCACAGTCTAATATTTGGGCGGGTCTAGACAATGGTATTGCTTGCATAAATGCAGCTTCCAATATTCGGCCTTACGTGGAACAAAACGGTTTACTCGGCACAACATACGCCTCTGCGATCGTTAATGGCCATCTGTATTTGGGAACGAATCAAGGGCTCTTTTTTAGACCCCTGGATGAAAAAGTGCCTTTTGAACGAGTGCCCGGGACCGCCGGTCAAGTATGGAGTTTGGTGCCCCTCGGTGACACCTTATTTTGTGGGCATAATGCAGGAACCTTTATCATCCGCGCAGGTCAAGTCAGTAAAATATCCGACATCCAAGGTGCTTGGGACTTTAAACCCCTTAATGGACGCGATGATTTAGTCCTTCAAGGCAATTATGACGGGCTTTATTTACTGAGTAAAAATACTTCCGGGCTATGGCGTTTATCGCATAAGATTGAGGGCTTCGATTACTCAGCAAAACACTTTGAAATCACGCCAACTAACGAAATCGTGGTAAGTCATGAATATAAAGGCGTATTCCTATTAAGACCTGACTCGAACTTTAAAAACATTTTGGACTATTCATTGATTCCTGAACTGGAAAAAGGTATTCACTCCGATCTAGAGGCTTATCAAGGCGCACTTTATTACGCCTCTGAACACGGCGTATTTCGAAAAACCGCTCAATCCAAAGAGTTTATAAAGGACCAAGAACTCAGTGCACTTTTTGAAGATCATCATTATACCACGGGCCGCATGATTGCCGATAATTATGGGCGGCTTTGGTTTTTTACTGATCAAAATCTTGTGGGCGTTTCCACCGATCCAATCGATGGCTCCTATCAATTTAATTATTTGAGTTTGCCCAAGGATTTAAGACAGGATCTGCCTGGTCATGAGAACTTATCTTTTACCGCAGCCAATGAAATGATTTATGGGAACGCTCAGGGGTATCTAAGGGTCCAAGGGCAATCGCCAAGTACCCCGAACCTCAGTACACAGTTTGACAGGCTCACGGCAACCGACTCAGAAGGGGCATCGATCAACTTGCCGTGGTTGAATCCTACTGAACTCGATTATCGTTTCAACAATCTAAGTTTTAATTTTCATTTTCCTGATTACGGCAAATACAACAACATATTGTATTCCTATCGCATTTTACCTTTCTACAATCAATGGAGCGCGTGGTCTGAGCAAAGCTATTTTGAAATTACCAATTTACCTCCAGATCAATACTCGTTTGAAGTGCGTACCATGTACAATGGGATAATCCTGGAAAACCCGCTTACCTATAATTTTAAAGTCACCCCTCCCTGGTATCGTTCAACGCTTGCCATGATGCTCTATATAATCCTCGGGACGCTTATTCTCATAGGGCTTAACTTGAGCTATCGCGGGTATTACAAGCGCCAAAGAGACCGCATGTTAAAAGCCAAAACAGCCGATCTGGAACTTCGTGATTTGGCTGCTCAAAAAGAGATTATGGCCCTTAAGAACCAGCAACTTCAGCAAGATATTGAAGCGCGCAATAGAGAACTGGCCATCTCTACCATGAGTATGATCAATAAAAACACTACCCTGAACAAATTGAAATCGGAGTTAGTTAAATCAAAAGAGGAATCCGAAAATATTGCTCCTGCCCTCTCCATTATAGATCAGGCCCTTAAGAACGATCAAGACTGGGAATTCTTTGAACAAGCGTTCAACCATGCCGATAAGAAGTTCTTTAAACGAATCAAAGAAAAACATCCAAGTCTTACACCAAACGACTTGAGACTTTGTGTGTATTTGCGATTAAATTTATCTTCAAAAGAAATTGCCCCGCTACTCAACATCTCTGCGCGCAGTGTTGAAATCAAACGCTACAGATTACGTAAAAAACTTGATTTAGAGCGAGATGTGAATTTAAGCGAATACGTCATCAATTTGTAACATCCTTTACATTGTTTATTCCTAACACAACATTACCACAACATTTTTTGTAATTTAGCACTTGCTTAAGTGGATTTTTGAGAATAACGACCAAAGTCTATTTAGGTTAATGCTATGAAAATCAAATAATTGGCTATAAATTGCTGGTTTGAATGCCCCTTGCTAGTGCGCTGTATCATTTTTGTATAGTTTCCAAAGGCGGTGCAACAAGTCAAACTTTGCTAATTTGTGCTCAAACTAACAGACCATGAAGCAATTTTTTGTATTTGCTCTATCCTTTCTTTGGAGCATTTCAGCGCAAGCGCAGGAAATCACAATTTCTGGACAAGTTACCGAAAACAACAATGAACCTCTTATTGGCGCCTCAGTTGTGGAGGTCGGCACCAACAATGGAGTCACAACGGACTTTGATGGTAACTTTTCAATCAGCGTAAGTAGCGAAGATTCTCAATTGTCCATTACCTATCTCGGGTTTTTGGGCCGAACGGTGACCGTAGGGACTCAAAGAGATTTTTCTATCTCTTTGGCCGAAGACGCTGCCTCACTTGAAGAAGTCATTGTTATTGGGTATGGAACCCAGCGTAAAAAGGAAATCACTGGTGCTGTTTCCATTATTTCCAGTGAGACTATCGAAGAGTTAAAGCCCGTAAGGATTGAACAGGCCCTTCAAGGTCAGGTCGCAGGGGTTCAAATTACGACTCAATCAGGGTCGCCTGGGAGCCGCTCCGATATTCGAATTCGTGGTATTTCCACTAACGGAGACAATCAACCCCTCATCTTAGTAGATGGGAACGTCATCGAAGACCTAAGCGTAGTAAACCCCGCAGATATTGAAAGCATCAATGTTCTCAAGGATGCCACCGCAGGGATTTATGGGGTGCGCGCTGCCAATGGGGTTATATTAATCACCACAAAAACCGGGCGCAAAGCCACACCCTTAAGCATCGAATATGATGGTTACGTAGGATTCCAAGAAACTACGAGAAAATTGCCTGCCCTGAATGCCACTGAATATGGTTTGTTAATCAATGAAGCTTTTGTGGCCAATGGTTCTCCTATTGTATACCCTAGTGTTGCTGCGCTTGGAACAGGGACAGATTGGCAAGAAGAAGTATTCTCTAAAGCCCCTGTATTCAACCAAAGCATCTCTCTTAACGGTGGGTCAAAAAAATCGACCTATTCAGGGGGCGCCTCTGTACTGAGTCAAGATGGAATCGTAGGGGGAGATAAAGCAAATTTTACCCGCTATAATGGTCGCTTAAATTTTAGTACAGAACAATTTGAAAAACTTACGTTTCGCGGTTCTCTCTTGTATACCGGAATTCAAAGAAAAACCCTTCAAGAAAATGGAATAGGTTCAGTGCTTTACAACGCTCTTAACATGAATCCTGTGCTTCCTGTTCAGGGAAACAATTTTGGCTATTCAAGAGCGGAAAACCTCCCAATCGAGGTCATCAACCCTTTGGCCCAGATCGAAGCGACTTTCAACAACTCCCAAGTTCATAAGATCAGCGGTGTCGCTGGTTTGGAATATAAAGTCGTGCCGAATTTGACCTTCAAGACAAATTATCAGTGGAACTATGCTGAGGTAGACAATCGTTATTACTTGCCGATCGCGGATTTTGGAGTAGAAGGAATTGCCGACAAGGTCTTTGACCGTCTCGATGTAAGCACCCTTGTAGAGGAAGAACAATTCTTTAGAGATTATACTTTTGATGCCTTTTTGACTTACGAAAACACCTTTGAAGATGCGCACAACCTAACAGCGCTTTTAGGAACTTCTGTGTTTAGAACAACAGGAGATTTTTACGGGTTTACCGGACAGGGATTGCCAGACAAGCCATTTGAAGACCTGTCAATTGACGATGCTGAAACGGTTTTTGATAATTATGTCAATGTCAGTAACCGCATATTTGATTCTCGATTACTGTCCTACTTTACTCGGGTACAGTATGATTATAAAGGAAAATATTTGTTCTCAGCCTTATTGCGCCGAGATGGTTCCACTAATTTTGGACCCAATAATAAATTCGGATTCTTCCCGTCGCTCTCATTGGGATGGGTCGCCTCTGACGAAAGTTTTCTACAAGACTCCAAGATTTTTGATTTCTTAAAACTCAGAGGGTCTTACGGGATCATCGGAAACGACCGGATTGGTGCCTTTCGTTTTGAGTCTCTGCTCAGTGGAGAGGGAACTTATGTGTTTGACAACACCTTATTTTTTGGAACCGCTATTGGCGCCATTTCCAATCCTGATATAAAATGGGAGGAACAGGTAACTTTAGATGTCGGGGTGGATTCAAGGTTTCTAGGCGGCAAGCTGAGCTTTGAAATGGACTACTTCAATCGCGAAACGCGCGATTTATTATTGGTTGTACAAACTTCAGGAACTACAGGATCAACCGCACCCGGTTCAGGAAACCCTGTGGCCAATGCAGGTTCTGTGCGTAACAGGGGATTTGAGCTTTCTTTGGGCTACAAAGAAAATATCGGCAGCGACATGTCTTTTGGTATAAATTACAACCTCACAACTTTGGACAACGAAGTACTCTCTGTGAATAACGGTGTGGGTTATGAAGTTGGTGGCGGCTTTGGTATTGGTCAAGACCCGCCAGCTAGAATGGAGGAAGGCTTCCCGATCGGTTATTTTTACGGATATCAGACCCAGGGCATTTTCCAAACACAAGAAGAAGCAGACAACGCCCCGAGTCAAATTGCTTTAGGTGCTCTAGCACGTGCCGGAGATATTCGATTTGCTGACCTTAATGGTGACGGGGTAATCAACACCCAAGATAAAACCTATATTGGTGATCCTATCCCGGATGTAACCATGGGGCTTAACTTGTCCTTTGAGTATAAGAACTTTGACTTCCAGTCCTATTTCTTTGCCTCTTTAGGCAACGAAATCGTGCGTAACTATGAGCGAAACGATCGTTTTACCAATAGAACTTCATACTATCTAAATCGTTGGACAGGACCAGGTAGCAGCAATGAATTCCCAAGGGTGACGACCGCCGCGACCTCGAATCTCGTCTTTTCAGACTTTTATGTGGAAGACGGTTCATTCTTGCGCGCTCAAAACATGCAGCTTGGGTTTAGTTTAGGAGATGACCTTTTAGAAAAGTTTAAACTTTCTAAGCTCCGTGTCTACTTCTCTGCGAGCAATGTATTTACCTTAACAAAATACCGTGGGTATGACCCGACCTCATCAAATGGATCGCCAATAGGCAGTGGATTTGACCCAGGATTCTACCCGACGCCAAGAACCTATTTACTTGGCGCTAATATCAAACTCTAAATCGCTAAGAACTATGAAGACTACACGACCATTCAACCGTTCACGCGTTCTACTCATTACCGCTATTGTTGGGCTTTTTGTCGCAGCATGTAGCGACGACTTTGTCTATGTAAATTCTGAAAATCAGAACAGCGAAACTTATTTCAATACCGAAGAGGACTATCAAAATGCTTTAATTGGAGCCTATGATATGTTGCAATCTTCTTATTTAAATGTCATGCTGGGTGAAATTGCCTCTGCTAATACTCTTGCTGGTGGAGAAAGTGCGACAGACGTAATTGGGATTCAACAAATCGACGATATGATCCACACCCCGACTAACGAACAATTGCGCAGCATTTGGAGTTGGATGTACGCCGGGGTCAATCGTGCGAATTACATCCTAGAATTTCAAGATAAAATTGACTTTGATGGCAAAGCCAATGTCATCGGCCAGGCCAAATTCTTGCGTGCCTATTACTATTTCGAACTTGTGAAATGGTTCGGTGATGTGCCACTCGTTGTGGATAAGCGCATCACTTTTGGGGTTCAATTCGAAATCGACCGAACTCCGAAAGCCCAGGTTTATGCACAAATCGAAGAAGATCTTCAATATGCCGCAAATAATCTTCCTGCCGTTCAAGACCAAGCTGGTCGCGTGACCAAAGGGGCTGCTCAAGCCCTTTTGGGCAAGGCCTACCTCTATCAAGAGAAATGGTCGGACGCTGCAACTGCACTGGACGCAGTGATTAACTCAGGGCCATATGATCTGATGGCCGATTTTGGACTGATTTTTGAAAACGAAAATGAAAACAACATTGAGTCTGTTTTTGAGGTTCAGTACACCGATTTAGAGGGTGCTGGCTTTGGATGCCTGCAGTGTAGCGAAGGTAATGTTGCTGTAGGTTTTAATGGGCCTCGCCAGTACAACGGTCCTTTGTTTGAATCTGGCTTTAGTTTTAATGTCCCGACTCAAGAAACTTATGATCTATACGATGAAAATGATGTGCGCCGTGATTTTGGTATTCTGAATATCGAACAGTGGGCTGCAGATAATTCAGGATATAATGGTGGTGCTGGTGTGAGTTATACTGAAGGTTATGAGCATACCGGCTTTTTTAACCGCAAGTACATTCCTCGTCAAGGGGATGCCAATATCGGGGATCAAAACTTGACCAACCCGAATAACTACCGTTCTATTCGTTTTGCGGATGTTTTACTCATGGCCGCAGAAGCCCATCACGAAAACGGCAATGATGCCTCAGCACAATCCTATGTTAATCGTGTTCGTGCGCGCGCAGGCTTGCCCGCAATCACGACAACAGGAGGTGATTTAGGTGACGCGATATACTTAGAACGACGTTTGGAACTCGTAGGCGAAGGTCATCAGTTTTTTGATGCCGTGCGAAAAGGAAAAGCCGCTCAAGAAATTAATGGCTTCCAAAACGGAAAACACGAAGTCTTCCCGATCCCGGAAATTGAAATACAACTTACTGGAAACCGCTGGGCACAAAACCCTGGATATTAATACACAACGACCATGAAACGTACATTCAATAGCATATATGCCTTCAGTTTCGCGATTATCAGCCTCTTTTTGGCGGCGAGCTGTAGTTCAGATGACCCCAATTTCGATTATTTGAATTCGGCACAAGTTCCTTCGAATTTAGGTTTGATTGTGACCCCGACAACCGATAACTCAGGAAATGTAATTTTCACACCAAGTGCTTTGAGCGCTTCGAAATTTAATTTGGATTTCGGTGATGGAAGCGAGCCTGTTTCTGTCGTTCCGGGGACTAACGCCGTGCACGCCTATCAAGAAGGGTCTTATACTGCCCTTCTTACCGCGGAAAACATCAATGGCGAAATCTCTCAGCCTTTGGAACAAGCGGTAGTCGTCTCTTTTTTAGCGCCAGAAAATCTTGAGATTACTGTGCTGCCTGTTGCGGGAGATAACTTCTCAATCAGCGTTTCAGCTACAGCCACTTTAGCGGCCGGTTTTGAAGTCTATTTTGGTGATCAAGTCGACGAAACACCCACTCCAATGATGATCGGTGAATCGCTCACGCATACTTACGCCGAAACAGGGACTTATGAGCTCACTGTTGTGGCCCTAAGTGGCGGCAGTCAAACTTTAGAGGGGACCATCGCCGTTGAAATCGACAACCCTGTTTTACTTCCACTTGATTTTGAGGACGAAACGCTAGAATACGCCTTTTTTGATTTCGCCGGGGCAATCAACACGAGAATTGCAAACCCAGATCCTTCTGGGATCAACACCAGTGATCACGTCGTTGAGTTCTTCAAAGAGACTGGAGCTCTTGTTTATGCTGGAACTGCAATCCCACTTGGAGAAAATATTGATTTCTCTTTAGGCAGTACAATTTCAATGGATGTTTGGTCACCCATTGCCGGGACTACAGTTAAACTAAAAATCGAAAACGCGGCCAACCCAAATATCGCGATGGAAGTAGACGCCTTCCCTTCTGTGGCCAATGAATGGGAAACACTTTATTTTGATTTCTCAGGATTTGATTTGAGTCAAGAATATGCGAAAATCGTGGTCTTCTTTGACTTCGGTAATGGTGGGAATGACGACACCTTCTACTACGATAACATCGCACAAGGAAACCTTCCTGGTGCTGTAGTAGAACTTCCTTTGGATTTTGAAAATACGGCAGTGCCTTATGAAGTTTTCGGTTTTGAAGGCGCAAACTCAAATATTGATGTCAATCCCGATCCAACCGGAATTAATACCAGCAGTCGTGTAGTGCGCACTGTGAAAGGTGTGGACGCCGTGTTCTACGCAGGCACCGCAGTTCCTTTGCAAGTGCCGATCGTATTTAGCAGCACTGAAAAAATTAAAATGAAAGTGTGGTCCCCAAAAGCGGACATTCCAGTGCGTTTAAAACTTGAAAACACAAATGGTGATTTTGTCGAGTTAGACGCCAATACCACTACATCCAACACCTGGGAAGAACTCACATGGGATTTTGCTGGCCAAAATACCGCGCCGGAATTTACTACCGTGGTGGTCTTTTTTGAATTTATTGTTGACCTGCCTGGTGATGGTTCAACCTATTATTTTGATGATATTGATTATGCAAACTAAAACGCATCTGATGAACTATAAGAAATTAATTTTTGCCCTATTGGCTCTGCCCCTTATGTTGGTCTCGTGTCAGGACGACGATACGCCCTTTGGCGATGTGGTTGCACCGACCAATCTTGAAGCAACGATAGACGTCGCGGATGATTTGTCCGGAAATGTTTCTGTAACACCAACCGCAGAATACGCGTTGACCTTTCATGTATACTTCAAACCGGATTTAGATCCTGTGGTCATCGGGCCAGGGGAATCCGCTAATTTCCGTTACACGGACACTGGAATCTATACCCAAGATATTGTGATCATTGCCTATGGGCGAGGTGGTGCAGCCAGTTCAATCTCGCGCAGCATCGACCTTGATGTCATCTTGATGATTGACCCTGTAATTCTTGAAAACTTAGCAGGCGCCCCAAATCAAGGCAAGCGCTGGGTTTGGGATTCAGGAACTACTGGACATTTCGGTGTGGGAGACCCAGCGGTGGATTTTGCTAATTACTTTATCGCTACGCCAAACCAGCTTAATCCATGTATGTACGACGATGTTTTAATCTTTAGCTATGACGGTATGGGAGACTACCGCTTCCAATTAGAGCCTGGGGATGCATCATTTATCAACTGGGCCGAGATCAAGCGATTTTTTCCCAATGATAACCCCGGTCAGTATAATGATGAGTGTCGTGATTTGACCCCATTTTTGTCGTTTGACACTTCTTTTGTTGTGCTCGATGACGCCAATACTGGGGCTTCAACTTTAACTGTTCAGAATAGTTTTCTTTCTTATTGGTCTGGAGCGGCGTCTTATGAAATTGTGTCGCTAACAGAAGATCAACTTGTTGTTCGCGGCCTTCAGGATCCATTTGATCCACCTGGAGCACAACTCGCTTGGTATCACACTTTTGTTCCCGAAGGCGGTTCTGGTCCTGTAGAATGTGCTGGAACGACCGGTAATCCGGGAAGTGGTGCAAACGACGTATTGGTTTGGGCAGAAGAATTCGATGTAGATGGTCCGCCATGTTCAGAAAACTGGAGTTATGACTTAGGCACCGGCAATAATGGCTGGGGTAATGAAGAAGTTCAATATTACACGGACGATCCCTCAAACATTATTGTAGAGAATGGCGTGTTACGCATTACCGCAAAATCAGAATTCTTTGCTGGAAGTAATTATACCTCTGCCAGAATCAAAACCAATCAAAATTTCGATTTCACTTATGGTCGCGTAGAAGCACGTGCAAAATTGCCTACAGGAGGCGGAACATGGCCTGCCATTTGGATGCTGGGTTCAGATTATCAGACTAACACTTGGCCAGCTTGTGGAGAAATCGACATTATGGAACACGTAGGCAACAATCAAGACGAGATATTCTCATCATTGCACTATCCAGGGAATTTTGGAGGGAATGCTGTGACTCAAGGAATCAATGTTCCGGGCGTTTCTGATGAATTTCATATCTATGCTGTAGAGTGGACCGAAGACCAAATCACTTTTTCTGTAGATGGCAACGCCTACCACACAGTAGCAGTGACTCAATTAATGCCTTTTGACAGCGATTTCTTTTTGATTGCCAATGTCGCCATGGGTGGCCAATTTGGCGGAAATGTAGATCCTAATTTCGACAGTTCAAGTCTTGAAATCGACTATATACGAGTTTATCAATAACACAACAAAACGATTATATTTTATCCTTAAACTTCAATTTTTAAATCTTTACTTATGAAAACAAAATTATTCTCATTGGTTGCTCTTCTTGCACTTAGCTTGGGAGTTGCCGCTCAAAATTCTGTAAGTGTTGACGCCAGCGGTAACTGGCTTGGTTATGCTAACATTTTTGACCCTGCTACCGGTGATTACATTTTTGGCGAGCCTTGGGGGATCCAGGACATCAAAACTGTAGTTGACGCTGGTGCTGGGACTTTAACCCTTCAGCCAAACTTTAACACCTATGCCGATAACCCAACAGATCCTTTTTGGGTAGATCAAACAACTGGTCTAGGTGCTAAAATTTTCGAAGGTAATTCATACATCGAGGACAACTCTTTGGCCGGTGTAGAATTAACCTTTTCAGGGAACATCAATAGCAATACTTTAGATGCAGCATACGATGCTGTAGCCTTTATCAAAGTTTTCAACGCAAACTACTCTGTTTTGAAACAAGCTACTGTGCCGCTTACTGGAGCTAATTTCGAAGTGGTCTTCACTGACGTAAACCCAGCCGAGGATGCTGTAGTTCAATACGGCTTTCAAATCATTGGTTTAAACGCTAATCCGGAAGACGAAGCTGCTCTTGGGAATGTTGTGGTCAGCGGTGGTGCTTTGAGTGTGAACGACTTCAATGCTGCCTCATTTAGCGTTGCGCCAAACCCATCGAATTCAGTTTGGAATGTACGTTCTGCTCAGTATGACATGACTCAAGTTGTTCTTTTTGATGTTTTAGGGAAGAAAGTTGCTCAATTCAACAACCCAGGAGCTGCTTTGGCCATCGACAACAGCAACTTAAGCAAAGGCGCTTATTTTGCTCAAATCAACACTGCTTCAGGAAGTACTACAGTACAGTTAATGAAAAACTAATTTACTGAAGTTCATTATTGTTTTACTCAGCGTCGGCTTAGTAAGACGACAATCTAAAAACCAGCCCTTCGGGGCTGGTTTTTTTTATTCATGTCGCGATTTATCTATAAGCTCATAATTCTTCTGTAGCTAATTCCGCCAGTTTTTGGCCGACCTCTGCTCCTATAGCGACGCCCATCCCTCCAAGACGAACCCCACAATGAACATTTGGGGCAAGAGTATTGACAATAGGTTTTTTCTGAGGGCCCACCCCCATAATTCCCGCCCAACGGCGCTCAATAACAATCGCGTGGCCAGGGAGGTCTGGTAAAATTACCTCGCGCAACATGCGCTCTAGAGCCCCTTGGATTTGTTCTGTGGTTTGCTCTAAGGTTGTTTGCTCGCCTTCAAAATCTAGATTTCGGCCTCCTCCCAGGAGAATCCTTTGATCTATATTTCTAAAATAATAATAGCCTTGATCTAAATGGAATGTCCCTTTAATATTTAGACCAGGAATTGGTTCTGTGATCAGCACTTGGGCCCGCGCTGGGGTGACCAAGTCAGAAAGGTAATCTTGTGTATACCCGTTCGTGGCCAGTAATAGCTTTTTTGTGGTAATTATTCCGTGCGCTTCAGTTTGCACCGTCACCTCATCTGAATTAGAGGTATGAGCAATCGCTTTAATGCCTCCAAAAAATTGGACGCCCAAAGCCGATGCTTTCATGGTTAGGGCCTCCATGAGTCGCCCAGTGTGAATCTGTCCCTCAAACTTGTTAAGAATACCTCTAGAAGAAATCCCAGAAAAACCAAATCGATTCTCCACAACGGTAAATACAGTATCCGCTGTATTTAATGCCTCTTGTGCGAGTTTATTGGCCCAATCAAGGTGGGCAAAACATTGATCCGATAGGGCGCCCTGGTGCTTTAAAAAGTATTCGTAGCCTCCGTGCTCTTGATAGTCCATTGTCTTTGGCGACACTATAGATTTTAGGCGCTCAAGTCCCTGGGCTCTTTGACGGATTAGTCCGATGAGCTCTTGTTCGGAATGCGTTTGGGCATCATCCAAAATTTCTGAGACGCTCCCAAAACACGCAAAACCAGCATTTTTTATGCTTGCTCCTGCTGGCCAAATGCCTCGTTCAATCACGACCACACGCGCCTGGGGATGTTTTGATTTTAAAGTTATGGCACCGGTTAGTCCCACGATACCACCCCCGACGATTAGATAGTCGATATCTTGAAGTAAATAGGATTCCCAATATGATCTGTTGTGGCTCATTTTAAATTAATAACCCCTCAGTGCTAAATAAAATAACCCTCCGTTAGGGAGGGTTATTTCGTTATTGTTCTTCCATTTTCCACTCGTTCATAAAGGCCGTGGTGTAGTTTCCGGCAACATAATCAGGGTGGTCCATAAGTTGTCTATGAAATGGTATGGTAGTTTTTATTCCCTCGATGACAAACTCATCCAAAGCGCGCTTCATTTTATTAATGGCTTCCTCACGGGTTTGAGCCGTCGTGATGAGCTTCGCGATCATGGAATCATAGTTTGGCGGAATTGAATACCCGGCGTAAACATGGGTGTCCAAGCGCACTCCGTGGCCTCCAGGGGCGTGGAGCGTGGTGATCTTACCTGGCGAGGGACGGAATCCGTTATATGGGTCCTCCGCATTGATACGGCACTCTATTGAATGCAGTTGAGGCAAGTAGTTCTTTCCTGAAATTGGCACGCCTGCGGCAACCAAAATCTGTTCTCGAATCAAATCGTGATCCACCACTTGTTCTGTAATTGGATGTTCCACCTGAATACGGGTGTTCATCTCCATAAAATAGAAGTTTCGGTGTTTATCGACCAAAAACTCAATAGTCCCTGCGCCCTCATAATTGATGAATTCGGCGGCTTTTACTGCTGCTTCTCCCATCGCCTGACGCAATTCATCGGTCATAAATGGGCTTGGGGTTTCTTCGGTCAGCTTTTGATGGCGTCTTTGAATTGAGCAATCGCGTTCGCTCAAATGACAGGCTTTTCCTAAACTATCACCAATGACTTGAATTTCTATGTGTCGTGGCTCCTCAATCAACTTCTCCATGTACATGTCGTTGTTGCCAAAAGCCGCTTTACTCTCTTGCCTGGCCGACTCCCAAGCGTTTTGGAGCTCTTCTTCTTTCCAAACCGCGCGCATCCCTTTTCCTCCGCCCCCAGCACTTGCTTTGAGCATGACAGGATAACCCGTCTCTTTTGCTATCTTTTTACAGGTTTCAAAATCCGGGATAATTCCATCACTTCCAGGAACACAAGGAACGCCGGCTGCTTTCATTGTCGCTTTAGCTGAAGCCTTGTCTCCCATTTGATCAATCATCTTGGCAGAAGCCCCAATGAACTTAATGCCGTGTTCTTCACAAATCTTAGAAAACTTCGCATTCTCCGACAAAAATCCGTACCCTGGGTGAATTGCGTCTGTATTAGTGATTTCGGCTGCAGCAATGATGTGGGCAATTTTTAGGTAGCTTTCTGAACTTGGTGCAGGGCCGATACAAACGGCCTCGTCGGCAAACTTTACGTGCAAACTCTCGGCGTCTGCAGTAGAGTAAACTGCCACCGTTTTAATGCCCATTTCTTTACAGGTTCGTATCACCCTAAGGGCGATCTCTCCGCGATTGGCGACCAATATTTTTTTAAACATGCTTTTTTCTTGGGCCTTATTCGGGCCTTTGGTTTTTTTTGACGGCATGATACTGCTTTTAAATTAAGCTGGGTCGATCAAAAATAAAGGCTGATCAAATTCAACAGGCGATGAATCGTCTACCAAAACCTTTACAATTTTCCCAGAAACCTCACTTTCAATTTCATTAAACAACTTCATGGCTTCAATAACGCACAAAACGCTGCCGGGGCTTACCGTGTCTCCCACCTCAACAAATACTGATTTATCCGGTGAAGGTTTTCTGTAAAACGTCCCAATAATTGGTGACTTAACGGTAATATATTTATCATTTTCTGCTGCAGGAGCGGCTGCCGCAGGGGCAGACTCGGCCACAGGTGCCGCAGGAGCAGGCGCATGTGCTTGCAATGCTGCAGGAGCGGCATGCATAACAGCATGTGTTGCTGGATAAACCGAGGTTTCTGCGCGTTCGCTTTCACCCCCAGTTTTGATGGTGATTTTGATGTCCTCCATCTCAAGTTTCACTTCACTAGCACCAGATTTGGCTACAAACTTGATTAAATTTTGAATGTCTTTAATATCCATAAGTCTTGTTTTATATAAACTCTAATTTATGCTCCGTTATAGGCCCAGGTCAAATAAACTGCACCCCATGTGAATCCACCACCAAAAGCGGCAAATACAAGGCCATCTCCTTTTTTAAGCTGAGATTCATAATCCATCAAACAAAGCGGTAAGGTTGCTGATGTTGTGTTGCCATATCGCTGAATATTCATCATGACCTTGTCCTCGGTAACACCCATGCGACTTGCTGCAGCATCAATAATGCGCTTATTGGCCTGATGCGGCACTAGCCATTGTATGTCCTGGCTCGTAAGTCCGTTTTGTTCCATAACGCGCCCGCAGGCATCAGCCATATTCGATACGGCAAATTTAAATACCGTCTTGCCGTCCTGAAACACATAATGCTGTTTATTGGCGACTGTTTCTACTGAAGCGGGTAATATTGATCCGCCCGCATCCATTTTTAAATGATTTCTCCCAATTCCGTCGGAACGCAGGTACTCGTCTTGAAGACCCAGGCCTTCTGTATTGGGTTCGAACAAAACGGCGCCCGCACCATCACCAAAAATGATACAAGTCGTGCGGTCTGTATAATCAATCACCGACGACATTTTATCAGCCCCGATCAACAAAACTTTTTTGTAACGACCCGATTCAATATAGGCTGCTGCGGTACTCATACCGTATAAAAAGCTCGAACACGCCGCGGAAAGATCATACGAAAAGGCATTCGTAGCTCCGATTTCTGTAGCGACGAACACGCCTGTTGACGCCACAAGCATATCAGGTGTGGCTGTGGCCATGATCAATAAATCGATTTCCTTGGGGTCAACTTTGGCTTTGTCCAAAAGTTGCTGCGCGGCCTTGATGGCCATGTAAGAAGTTCCTTGGCCTGGCTCTTTTAAAATACGACGCTCTTTAATGCCTGTTCTGGACAGAATCCATTCATCATTTGTGTCGACCATGGTCTCCAAAATCTCGTTGGTCAAGACGTAGTCTGGAACATAGCCTCCAACAGCGGTAATGGCTGCTTTAATTTTTGTCATATGCTTTGGAATAAAATTTGCGCCTTTTTAGCCAAAATTCCAATTTTCGAGGGGAAAAGTACTAATTTTTGAGCAAAAACGCGTGTGTTTTTGATGCTTTTGTGCAATTTTCAGCGCACAAAAAAACCCTCACTTTAATTCAAATGAGAGTTTTATGGAGCGCATAATGCGTTTGTGTTTTAAGCCTCCTCGCCTACCGCGTCAATAACAACTTGACCTTTGTAGTACAACTTGCCTTCATGCCAGTGGGCACGGTGATAAAGATGTGCCTCACCTGTTGTAGGATCTGTCGCGATTTGAGCGACTGTAGCTTTGTAATGGGTACGTCTTTTATCTCTTCTTGTTTTAGAGATTTTTCTTTTAGGATGTGCCATGGCGCAATATTATTTGTCCGTTAATAGATTTTTTAAATTATCCCAACGAGGATCAACATCTTCTAATTGATTTTGTTGTACTCCCTTTGGTTTGAGTGCTTCTAGCTGTTCGAGTACGTCACTTTTTAGTGTGCCTTCAGCGATGCCTGGATGAATTCTTTTGCTCGGCAAAGCCAAAACAATAGATTCATAAACTTGCTGCTGAATATTTACTTGATAAGCGCCGTGGGGCAATATCAAGAGTTCATCATGCAAGTGGTCTTGCTCCTGGCCAAACTTCACAACAAAGTGATAATTACCCTCAACAGGCAAGTCAAATGGCTCATTAGTCCGGTCGCATGACACATTAACTAATCCATCAAATGACAACGCAATCTCAAGCATATTTGGTTTTTTGTCCAAAATTACCTCGAGTTTTATGTCCGCTTGATGGAACTCATCGTACTCAAAATGCTCAAAGAACTTCTTATCCAGATTAAAATCGTATTTGTGTTGGCCTATTTTCAGCCCCACAAAAGGAATGGTATATTCTTTCATTTCCTTCATGTGCACGAATATATTTTAATCCTCGACCCTAAAAAAGGCGGTGGCAAAGATAGTAAATAATTTTATTTGCCTGAGCCTAATGATGTTTCTTTTTGTGCGATGGTTTTTTTACAGAAATCTCCAGAGGAGCCTCGGTCAGTTTTTGATGCATTTTTCGCTGACGTACTATGTTTAAAGCCGTAAAAATGGCCTCTTTAAATGAGCTTATATTCGCCTGATCTTTTCCAGCGATATCAAAAGCAGTCCCGTGATCCGGAGAAGTCCGGACTGCATTTAAGCCGGCGGTAAAGTTAACGCCAGCACCAAAGGATAAGGTTTTAAAAGGAATCAAGCCTTGGTCGTGATAGGCGGCCAAAACAGCGTCAAAATGTTTGTATTGTCCTGAACCAAAAAATCCGTCGGCCGGATATGGGCCATATATAAGAGCCCCTTCCTCGCGCATCTCATTGATGGTTGGCGCCATTATTTCTTGATCTTCGCTGCCGATTACGCCCTGGTCCCCAGAATGAGGGTTTACCCCAAGAACAGCAATCTTTGGGCGGGTAATCCCAAAGTCTTGAGTTAAAGACGCCATCATTGCGGCGGCTTTTTGTCTAATTAATTCCTTTGTAATTCGGGCTGGGGCGTCTTTAACAGGCACGTGGTCCGTGAGGAGTCCAACACGCACTTCCTCAGAAACCATAAACATCAACGCAGAGCCGCCAAGCTCTTGAGCGAGATAATCGGTGTGCCCAGGAAACTTAAACTCTTCAGATTGACTGTTTTTTTTGTCAATTGGCGCTGTAACCAAGGCATCTATTTGGTTGTTTTTAAGCGCATTGACCGCTTTTTTTAAAGAAGCTATAGCCAAAAACCCTGCCTTTGGGTCTACTTTTCCATATTGGACCTCAAAAGTTTCTGACCATGCGTTAATTACATTGATTTTTCCGTGATTGACTTGGCTTAAATCACTCAAGGCGTTGAGGTGGCATTCTAGTCCTAATTCTTTTTTATACCAAGTCAAAAACTTGATATTGGCAAAAACAACTGGGGTGCAGAATTCCAGCATTCTTGGGTCCGCAAAGCTCTTAAGCACAATTTCTGGGCCAATCCCGTTAAGGTCTCCAGCTGAAATTCCTATAATTATTGGATTGTTTTTTGCCATATGAGCGCTTTGGGTGTTACTTTTGCAAAGGTAAATAATTGAGGGTATGTTCACAGGTATTATAGAATCTATTGGCGAAATAATTTCGCTTAATCAAGACGGGGGGAATCTGCACATCACCCTGCGATGTGACTTTACTAATGAGCTAAAAATTGACCAGTCTCTCGCCCATGATGGGGTATGTCTTACTGTTATTGACATTCAAGGGGATCTTTATACCGTTACCGCGATTCAAGAAACCTTGGACAAAACCAACCTCAGCCATTGGCAGGTCGGTGGGCTTGTCAATTTGGAACGCGCCATGCAGCTTGGAGACCGACTCGATGGACATATTGTTCAAGGCCATGTAGACTTGGTCGGTAGCTGCTCGAAGATTGAGGAAAAAGACGGGAGTTGGAATTATCTATTTGCCTATGACAAAGACTCAGGGCACGTCACCGTGTCAAAAGGATCCATTACCATTAATGGCGTGAGTTTGACTGTGGTTGATAGTGCCCCTGGCGTTCTCGGGGTTGCCATCATTCCTTACACTTACGAGCACACAAACTTCAAAGCCCTAAATATCGGCAGTGCTGTAAATCTAGAATTTGATATAATTGGAAAGTACGTCGCGCGGATTAGTCGCGGTTACGCTGGGATTTAATCTGTCTGAAGGCCCAGTAAAATCCAAAAGCCAAACCAACCAAGAGGAGGTAGTGGAGGTTTTGATCTCTTTGTTTCTAAAGTGTTAATCAAGGGTTAACGAACTGTTTTTTCTTTTGGCCATTCACGTTGAGTCTCCTTCTGTGATTTGGATGACCTCTGAAGACGAGGGCTTGGGTTTACCTCGATTATTTAAAGCGACGATTTAATAAAATTCAATTACTTTTGGCGCGATTATTGATTTCCACCTTTCAAATTTTATTTATGGTACGCCCACTAATTTTTGTTGCCACCTTTCTATTGGCCCCTGCCTTGTTTTTTAAAGGTTTTGGTCAGAGTTCAAACACGCCCTCTAATCCCTCCCAATCCGTTTTTGATATCTCTGAAACGGAGTTACGCATCAATGCTTTGACTCTGCTCGTTGGTCCTGCCTTAGATATTTCGTATGAACGCGTTCTATCTAGCTCCAGTGGTGTCGGGGCAAGTTTGCTTTTAAATTTCGGTGGCGACAATTATGGAAGCCAAAAATTTGCGCTATCCCCCTTTTATCGCTTTTATTTCTTTGACCACAAAGACTACGGCGCGCGCGGGTTATTTGTAGAAGCGTTTTCTTCATTGGCCGTGGTTGAGCCGTATGCAGAGTGGTTAGAATTAAGCGACGGCAGTTATATGGAACAAGATCAAGGAAATGAATTTCAGTGGTCTATAGGCTTTGCTGCAGGGCGCAAATGGATCAATCAAAAAGGATTTTCTTTTGAGATCTTTCTCGGTGTTGGGCGTTATTTACTCAGCACTGCAGCCACAGACCAAGTTCATCCTAGATTAGGGGCCTCCTTTGGTAAGCGGTTTTAAATATTTTTATGCACAAAAAAACCCTTTAACATGAAAGGGTTTAAGTCTTAAAAAATGTAATCTCTAGATTAGACGTCTTTCATTACGCCTTTAACTGCCTCAGCAACTTCAGGGGTTACATCAATTTTGTGAAACTCCTTCGCGTGACGAGCTACGGCATCCATTACTTCATCGATTTCTCCAGATACCGTGAAATCGCAATCATTTCCTAAATCTCTACAACATACGCTTTTCATTTTTTTGGTTTTTGGTGGTTACTTTTCAAAGTTAGGGCTAAAATGTTAAATAAAAAGCCCCACATGGCTGTGAGGCTTTTAAATTGTGTGTATTACCTAGAATCCTAAAAAATAAAAGGTATCACAATTGTTTAATTCAAAACTCGCTGAAGTGGTTTTGGTAAATACAATATTGTCTTGAACAGCTCCTTGTGCGAAATAAGTGAACTCAAGGGCGTTATCATTTAAAATCTCAATAGTTAGTGTCGCCTCCTGAGATTGGGTAGGACAACCATCGCCTGACGCTGCAGAAACCAACTGTCTCCAAGAAAGGGTGTCTTCGTCCTCAACCTCAACCACATTCACAATACTGGCAAATGTACAGCCAAAAAAGTCTGTATCGTTGAATGTTCCTTCAGGCACATTAAAACATATGGTGTTATCTGTCGCACTGATGTGTATCAAAGCGTCTGGCGTAAACGTCATTAAGGTCTCTTGATCGCTATCAATCCAAAAAGTTCCTTGATAAATGTCTCTCAGCGTGTTCGGCTCTGATGGGCCGTCGTCTTTTTTGCTACAGGCTGTAATGATTAGCAAACTGAGTATCATTAATTTTTTCATAAAAGTTATTGATTTAATTTATGGCGCAAAGATTACATTTTTTTTGACTTTAACGGGCAGTCATTAAAATAAAAAAGCCCCACATCGCTGTGAGGCCTCTGCTTGCTTGTGGTCCCACCTGGGCTCGAACCAGGGACCACCTGATTATGAGTTTTTTTTATTTTATTGCTTAACTTAGTTAAATGAAAGCGCTATTCACTCTTTTTCTCAGCCTTCTTGGTTTTTCCTTGTCCGCTCAATCCATTGTCAACACAGAATTAATTCTAAAAGATATTGACAGCACTTCTGCCGTTAATATTAATATCGAAGGGGATTTAAAATTTGGCAATATTGAGTTAGTTGAGGTCAATAATCAACTTACTTATGGCGCACAGTTTGGAAAAAATTTGCTGCGCCTTAGTGTTGGCCATGAGTTTTTAGAGGAAACCGGAGAAAAACTCGCCAATGACTGGGTGGGTCAGGCGCGACTCAATCATTTTTTAGGTAAAAACTCGGTTTTCACCTTTATCCAGGCGCAAAATACAATCTCACTAAATCTAAAATCAAGATATCTGTTTGGCGCGGGATATAGACAAAACATTATCTCATCTGGGGAGGGCCGTCCTAATTACCTTGATTTGTCCGCAGGAATTTTTAAAGAACTCGAAGAATACACCCGTGAAGAACAAGACAATCTAAAGGTTGATAATTTGCGTTACAGCATAAGTGCGTTCTCCAATGTTGCCATAACCAAAAAGCTTTCTTTAAATACGACAATTTACTATCAACTCAACCAGTCTAATCTTGAGGATTACAGGATTTACCTCGAACCACGCTTGTATTACTCTCTGGATAAAATATCACTGTACCTCACCAATAGATGTCGGTACCATTCAACCCCTTATGTTCCGGTAAACAGAGAAGATCAGGATTATTTATTCGGTGTTGAAATTTCTCTATAATTTTTAAGCGACGATGCCCTTATTTAATGTTTTTTGAACGTTCCATTATTGTTACCCAGAACACTATAATAAATTTCCTAAGACTTCCTCTCAAATCTCCTTAAAATCCTCAAAAGGCGTTCTGTGGCCGTAAGAACGAATTTCAATACTACTGAAGCCATGCTCCAATAAATAGTTTTGTGTTTGCTTATATGGGATGACCTCCTCCTTTACGTACCTAAAAGCCACGTGAAACCGATTAATTGCTTTGTGATATCTCAAAAGCTTTAATACTCTGAAAAGTCTCAACAATCTGAAAACTCTAATAAACCTTAAATCAAAAAACCAATTAAAGTAAAAAGGTGCTATTGCCAATAAATCAATGATTCCATAAAAACTTAATGCATACTTTAATCTGTCTTTTGCCGAAAATATTCTCAAAACATATTCAATTGAGAATATAACAACGGTGACGCGCTCAACAACATCAAGAACCTCATAAATTTGACTGTCTAAATCGGGTAATGTACTGATCGAAAATGATACAATGGAAAGCAGGATTAGCCCTTGAAGGACATAATCAAATGTTGCTCCCTTTTTGTCCGTACTATCTTCTAGAACGGAGTTTAAGTATGATCTAAAATCTGACACTTTCATGAGTTATAAGCTTAGGGCGGTCCGCTAAAAAACCTTAACTTACATTACAATATAGCTAATTTCCTGAAACAACCCACAAATGGACTATACTTCAGATAAAATTGATAAAATCATTGATGCATTGCCCAAAGAAGTTTATGAATCTCTAGACATGATGTGTTACGGCTATATTTTGAGCAAAGCATTTGCGTTTATTGATGCTCTTCCTAAAGAATATGCGGCTTCTGACGCATATGGGGAGCCCAATGAAAGTCTCACAAAAAAAGACTTAGACCTTTTAAAAAATGACTGTGTTCAAATTACTGAAGGCAAAGGCCTAACAATCGACAACCCAATTGACATTGAAGCTGTTTCAGAATCATACAACTTAATAAGATTGTTTCATTTTCAATTAGAGCATCGCAAGTCAAATTACGGTGTAAATGGTGTTGTTGATGCAATGACAATTAAGCATATATCCTTGGGTAAAACGAACAATTCTGACACATTAGGTATTACTCTTTTCTTTAGAAAAAACCGATAATTCATGGGGCAAAAAAAAGAAGGAGGCTGATGTGTTTTTAGCCTCTTGTGTAAAAAAGCGATATCCAGAGTTCTATGCCTCCATATCCCAAATATGTGAGCCACTTGGGGTCGTCATTCAGCTTTTTGAGTCTGACAATCCTTGGATTAGAGATTATTTTCCCGTACAGATGGGGTTTAATTACCTGAGATTCTGCTATCGTCCATTTTATCACAGAATTAAACGTTACAGAGAACCTCTTCCCCCTCTTCAATCCAATAGTCTTTTTAAATGGCCTCTAACAAAAAGTGATCTGCCCATAGATGGTGGAGCGGTCATCTATGATCCGTTTAAAAAAATATTCTTTATCAGTTCAACTTTCTATAACCCTGAACTTTCTAAAATATTACAGGCATTTCATATAAAATGTGTTCAAATAACCCCAGACCCCATGGATTTTACAAGGCATTTAGATGGTTTATATAGAATAATAAATAATTGTGTTCTTTACTCGAATTATTAGGACCAACTAAAGCCCAAATGGCGTTTGGTGAATAAAACAATTTTTCAAAATTTAGGATATCATTTTTGTCCAGTTCCAGATATTGCCCTTGATGATAACTCAGATTATTTCAAGGGCACTTATCTGAACTTTTTAATTGTCAATGAATTCGTTCTATTGCCCCGTAGTAAACCTCTTTGGGCTAGGCCATCTGACGTATATACTCTTGAAGTTAAAGTAGAAGTATTTTTTTTAAAGCATTTC
>Ga0181557_1000603_pt1 | contig 44847 bp, 34 predicted proteins | sample 011ome_23_FD_148632 | JGI IMG/M metagenome (GOLD analysis project Ga0181557, IMG submission 148632) | Coastal salt marsh microbial communities from the Groves Creek Marsh, Skidaway Island, Georgia - 011506CT metaG (spades assembly) | ecosystem: Environmental > Aquatic > Marine > Intertidal zone...
GGCTATCGAGTGATCGCGTGGGACGCCCCGGGGTACGGCCTGAGCCCAATGCCAGACGACTTCAGCATTGAATCTGCCGCGCGAGCCTGCGTTGCCCTTGTCGAAGCCCGCGGCACGGACACCAATGTCCTATTAGGCCACTCCATGGGAGGCATGATCGCCCAACGCACCTTCGATTACTGCCCGGCGCGTGTGCACGGTTTAATCCTGTCATCGACCAGCGCCGCCTTTGGCGGCCGTGGTGGCGAATGGCAGAAAAAATTTGTAGCCGACCGCGTCGCGCCCCTCGATGCAGGAAAGTCGATTCCAGAGTACGCCCCGCTCATGCTCAAAAACATGTTTGGGCCCAATTCGGCGAGTTCAAACACAGAATTGCTGATTCAGGTCATATCGCAAATGCGCGAAGAAACATTTCGTGCGGCCATCGAGGCGGTTACGCATTACGAGGGCCGCGATGTGCTACCTAAGATGAATATCCCTGTGCTGTTAGTGGCAGGGGAACATGACTTGAGTGCCGCACCACCCGCGGTCATGGAGAAAATGGCCAGTAAGATTCCTTCGTCCGAGTTTGTTTGCATGCCAGGAGTTGGCCACTTCGGCTGGGCGGAGGATCCCGAGGTTTACAACAAACACATGCTTCAATTCTTAACCAAAAACTTTAATTAGTAACCTATGAAAACTACAGGAAGGGGGTTTCCCATGCGCGATAAGCAAAATATGAATCAGTCAGCTGTGGTTGCCGGAGCCGGATTTGTTTTGTCCGCACTGGCAGTTGCCTTACCACAGGCAGCTTTTTCTCAGTCCTCTGCACTTGAGGAAGTCATCGTCACGGCGGAGCGGCGAGCGCAGGACGCGCAGGACGTGCCGATCGCACTTACAATCATCGGAGGCAGCGAGATTTCTCCGGCTGGCATTTCAAGTATTTCGGATGTGGCGCTGAAAACGCCAAACCTGACGTACACTCAATTTAACATTGGTGAACCCCAGTTGTTTCTGCGAGGGTTGGGCACCACCATCGACTCGGCAGGGGCCGACCCAACCGTCAGCGTTTTCATTGACGATGTCTATGTCGGTCGATCTGCGGGAGCGACCAGCGACCTCTACGATCTTGAGCGTATCGAGGTCCTGCGGGGTCCCCAGGGAACCCTTTATGGCCGTAATGTGACGGGGGGCGCTATTAGCATCGTCACAAAAAGGCCTTCCGAGGAGTTCGAAGCTAAAGTCGGTGTCACGGTGGGCAATTACGGCCTGACTGTTTTTCGTGGCTTGGTCAACGGTCCGATAGGGGACAATCTGGCAGGCAGTATGACCTTCAGCAAGCGCGATCGGGACGGCTTCGCCTACAGCAATGTCAGTGGCCAGGAGTTGGATGATGCCGATAACCTGAGTCTGCGCGGCAAGCTGCTGTGGGATATCTCGGACAATACGGAGTTATTGCTGGGCTTTGACTACTCAACTGATGATAACAATGGGCAATGCCGTAACCTGACCAAGCTGGATAATCCGGCCGGCGACCATAATGCGGGTGGTGTGTTTGTCCCGCTGTTAAAGCAAATTAAAATCGATACTAACAGCGAGGATCCACGTACCTGTGCCATGACAATCGAGCAATATGCTGAGCGCGATGTCTTTGGGTTGTCGGCTCGGTTGCAAATGGAGTTTGCCAACGATCTATCGCTCACCTCGATTACCGCCTACCGAGAGTTGGAGTACTCCTGGCTGCAGGAGTTGGGTGGATTAGATTCCCCGCCAAACCTCCTCAGTGTGGAGGACAATGAGGGGGATGACGCCGATCAGATTTCTCAGGAGTTCAGGCTGACACACGACGGTGATCGACTCTTCTGGGTAGCAGGTGCCTATTACTTTAAGGAGAACGTGGATCGCTTTGCCAACGTTCCTATTTTCTTCGGCCCCAATTCGCCAGTTGCTCCCGGAGCACTGTTGGATCGGTCTTGGCAGCAGAGCGCCACTAATACCAGTATGGCGTTATTTGGACAGGTCGTTTGGTCTGTGACGGATGCGCTGGCCCTGACGCTGGGCGGCCGCCATACCTGGGATGAGAAGGAAATGGATAACGCCTATTACTCATCACCGGGGAATGAAGTGTATAACTTTAAAGGTCTCGAGGAGAGCTGGGACGAATTTACTCCGAGAGTGACGGTCGACTGGCAGGTTACGGATGATCACATGCTCTTTGCGACTTGGTCCAAGGGATATAAGAGCGGTGTATTTATCTCACAGAACACCACGGCGGCACTGGCAGAGACGCCCCTAGAGCCCGAGGAGGCCACCAATATGGAGATTGGTGCAAAAACCCGCTGGTTTGACAATCGATTGCAACTTAACTTGGTTTACTTTGACCTTGAAAACGAGAACCAGCAGTTATTCAGGCTAGAAAACTTCACCTTGGTGTCGGAAAACTTCGGTACGGAGTCCAGTGGCATTGAACTCGACTTCATCGCAGCCCTTGGCAAAAACCTGACGCTTTCCGGGATGTATGCGTCGCTTGATGCTGAGATTGTGGGTGGTCAGTTCGCGGGGAATGTCGCGCCCCGGTCTCCAGACTATAAGTACTCGGTTGCGCTCAACTACAACACCGCTCTGGGCAATGGGGCTATGCTCGATTTTGATGCCAGTGTGTCCTACTCGGATAACTGGTATATGGAGGCGACCAACCAAGGCGTGTCCTATATGGATGATTATTCCATCGTTGACGCGAGTGTGCGCTATACCTCCAGCGGGGGTAATTGGGAGGTTACCCTATGGGGCAAGAATCTGAGCGATGAGTTGGTTACCTCGCACTCTATCGTGAGTAGCTTCGGAGGCTCAGTCGAGCTATTTGCCCCGCCACGCACTTATGGCGTTACAGCGAACTACTTCTTCAACTAAGAGGGTAAAATTAAAAGGGGGTGAAAGCCCCCGCCTCTAAGACAAACCAGAGAGAGTTGTATGGTGCTTGACCCGGCAAGATTAGGCCCCCCATCAGGGGCCTATGTGGCGGTGGTAGGGGGCTGCGGTGGCATGGGTAGGGCGCTCGTCGATGCACTCATCCAAACTCAGGTGCACGTTGCTGTTCTTGACCTACCCTCGTCTGTTGAGCAACACCCACCTCCTCCTGAAGCGCTGGTGCTGCCCATGGATGGCGGCAACGAGGCGCAGGTAGCGGAAGCCTTTGCGACTTTGGCGACGCAATGGCCGCGACTGGATGGCATGGCAAACCTTGCGGGATATTTTAAAGGACTGTCTCCGCTCAGTGATCTTGATGTTTCGGTTTTTGATGACATCATTGCGGGTAATCTCCGCAGTCATTTCCTATGTGCCAAAGCGGCAATGCCGTTACTCCGGCAGTCCGTGCAGGGTGCGATTGTCTGTGTGGCGTCCACTCAGGCGATAGATGTGATTCCCAACTACACGCACTATGCTGCTGCAAAAGCGGGTGTGGTGGCTATGGTTAAGGGCATGGCGCGCGAGAATGCGCCCCACATTCGTTGCAACGCACTGGCTCCGGGGTTGACCGACACGCCCTTTCTTGTGGGTGGCACAGGAAGGGAGCAAATTTTCGAGGGAATTGACCCCTCGCGCTATGCGCCGAGGGTGCCCATGAAACGAATGGCCGCGGCGTCTGATATGACGGGCCCAATCCTGTTCTTATTGGGGCCTGCCTCGGGTTTTATCAACGGCGAAACCCTGATCGTTGATGGCGGGGTCTACGTACAGTAACTTGTTGGCAAATAGACCTGCGCGAAACTGTGGAGTGCCTGTGTCAGCTTCTTTGAACCGTAAGTGTTTATACTGAGCCTGCCGCGCCGCTGATACTCAGATCCTGAAGAGCATCAGCGCGGCAACCAGCACCATCAGTCCTGCCACAACTTTGTTCAGGTTTGCGAGATGCCGCTCGGTGGTGAGGAATCGCCGAAGGCCACTCCCGCCCGTGGCATAGAGCGTCATGGACAGAAACTCTGATGGCAGCATGACGCCCAGAAACGCGGCGAGCTGTTGTGGCGTTGAATAGTCGACGGACATAAAGCCCGGTAACAACGCAATCATGAAGCCCCAACCTTTCGGGTTCACCACTGCCGTTACATATCCCAGGATAAGCAGAGCGCCCGGCGACAGGCACGGTTGGTTTTCACCGCCCGTGAAGCGGGCGGGTTGCGTCCATAAGCGGTAGGCAATCCACAATAGGTAGCTCCCGCCTACCAACGCCAGCGCGGCGAAATACCCCTCTGATAGTGACTGGATCCAGGCGAGCAAGAGCACGCAGGTCGAGATTACTGTTGCGACGCCCGCTAATTCACCCCACATCATCCACAGCGTGCGCCGGTAGCCCTGTGACAGGCCCAGCGTGAAGGCCAGAGTCATACACATGCCGGGGGTGAGCGAGATGGCGGCGATCGTGGGGATAAACACCCACAACAGCTCCGGATTCATGGCGAGGTAACCTCAGTACTTCAGTAGTAGGAAGAGTAGCGCCAGCAATTGAAACATATTGATGATGACCGACAGACGATGCAGCGTGGCAAAGCGCGCACCGGCCGCGGCATCACCGGCGAGCTCGGCGTCGCGCAGCTGGTTGATGCGGGGCACTAATCGTTGCCGAATCCAGAGTGTCGATAAGGCAATCAGTAGACAGATTGCGGCTGCCAGCGGCGCGCTGCTGATCCACAAGCCGCCCGCCACGCCAGAGCCCACGATCAGGGCAAGATAGTACCGCGGAAAGAGCTTGCGCAGAAACAGGCCGGCTTGTTCGATCGGGAGCGCTTGAAAAACCGTGGGCGCTACGCCCACAGCGAAGAACAGCATGGCGCCCAAGGTGGCAGCGACGACGTACAGCGCGAGGGTTTCCATGATGAGCCTATTTTGAGCGTTGTTTGTATTGGGTCGCACAGTACCCGCGCGATACCGATGGGTCTCGACGCGCACCGTGTTTGGTCACGCGCCCTGTGACCCGCTGGCGCCAGTTGCGAAACGCGCGGGGTTTAAGCGATGCCCGCATGAGAGCGATGACTTTTGCTTCCGACAAGCCGTAAAGCGTGGCAATTGCTTCAAAGGGCGTTCGGTCCTCCCAAGCCATCTCGATAACGCGAGATTGGTCTGCGGGGCTCATTGGGTTATCGGAGGCTGACATGGTGGCGGCGACCTGACATCGAGAGTCGACACTCTAGCGAATCCGCAGCACCTTTACCGGCCACGAGATTCCGTGATCTAGTAATGATGATGCGCTGGTGGGCTGAGGGTCTACTTTCCTGATTGACCGGCCGACGCGACCCGCCTAGGGTGGCACAACAGTTACGATAGAGATTGCCATGCGGGTATTGCTGGCGGGAGCGACAGGTTACATCGGTCAGGCAGTGCTGAAGGAATTGGCCGACACGGGCCATGAGGTCATTGCACTCGCGCGCCCCGGGCACGCCCTGGTTGTTGAAGAAAATCAGGCGATCACCGTCGTTGAGGCTGACATAACAATGGATACGGATTGGGACTCTCAGGTGCCCCCCGTTCAGGCCGTTGTGTCCTGCCTCGCGAGTCGAACGGGCGCGCCAGACGACGCGATACGCGTTGACTTTGAGGCCAACCAAAGACTGCTAGCGCGCGCAGAGCGTGACGGCGTTGCCCACTTTGTGCTGCTCTCGGCAATCTGTGTTCAGAAGCCGGTGCTGGCTTTTCAGCAGGCGAAGTTGCAGTTTGAGTCCGCACTTTATGACGCTCCGGTGCCTGCTACCATTGTCCGCGCTACCGCCTTTTTTAGGTCTTTGGTAGGGCAACTGGCGCGAGTGCAGGCGGGTAAGCCTTTTCTGGTGTTCGGTTCGGGGGAAGGGACGGCGTGCAAGCCCATTTCAGATCGCGATCTGGCGCGATTCATTGTCGGCCAGCTCGACGAACCGAGAGAGGGGACGGTGCAACGCATTATTGGTGGCCCCGGGCCTGCCATCACGCCGCTGGTTCAGGCCAGGATGCTCTGCGATGCGGCGGGCCAACCTTGTCGCCTTAGGTCTTTGCCCGTCAACATGTTCACTTGGTTGCGCTGGGTCATTGCACCGCTGGCACTGTTATCGCAGCGGATGGCGGAGCGTGCAGAGTTTCTGCGCATCGCCCAGTTTTATGCCTCGGAGTCGATGCTGGTCTGGGATGAGGCCAAACAATGTTATGACGCCGACGCGACGCCCGAATTTGGCGAGGATACTCTGGAAGATTTTTATCACGCTATTTGCGCCGGAGGGCGTCCGCCGCCTGATCGGCGGGAGCACAGTCTGTTTTAGCGCGCTAACGGTAGAGCAGGATTAACGTGGCGACATGCCGCTCGTCGACCGGTGCCATATGTATTGGCGGTACATGCCACCGCTGCTTGTCACCGTTTGTGGGGGATATGCGTAGCACCTTGTCATCGCTGCGTTCAAGTTCCACATCCTGAAAGCCAACCCAAGACTGGGTCAGGGGGTACTGACACTTGTAGAAGCTCTCTTTGGCGCTAAAAAAAACCGTTGCTTCGACGCTCGCCTTTTCGGGTTCAAGTTGACCGAGGTAGTCTCGCTCGCGTGCGGTAAAGAGCATGGGCCAGAGTTTTGTCTCCACGCGTCCGACAGACTCCAAGTCGATACCAACAGACTCGATCACCTCAGTGGTCGAGACAGCAGCGGCGCACACGGTGGAGCAGTGGCTTAGGCTGCCACAACGGTCAGTTGGCCAGCGAGGAGAGCGATCATCTCCTCTTCTCAGCGGGATATTAGGCAGGCCGAGGGAATCCGCCAGCCCCTTTGCGAGATTGCGTCCGGCAATAAACTCTTTTTGTCGTGTCGCTGCGGCGTGCTCGATATCCTGCCATTCCTCCGGGTCAGGCGAGGTGTATAGCCTGTCTATCTGACCCCAACCCAGCGCAAGGGTTGAGCTGGCCAGATCAGAAAAAAGCGGCTGGATGCTCATGTGGTTTACCCGCTCGCGGCTGAATAGCGGTGGCAAATCGGCGCCGCCGGCCGGCATCACAGGGATCAGCTGATTTCCTGGTTCGGGTTGGGTTTATCGCTGGTGTTGAGTGATGGCGCTCGTTGCGAAGCCCAAGTGAGAATGGCCAGTGAGATAGCCAGTAACAGCACGGCTCCCGCCTCAAAAAGCAGCTTACTCGGCTCAGCTTCTTTACCCTGCAGAATGATCAGTCGCGTGATTCCCGTGATGGCGATCAGCACCGGTAACGTGACCGGCACACTGTGGGTGGCATAGTAGGCATATGCCATCCCGATCACTTCCAGGTAAATAAAGAGCAACAGTAGGTCCGCCAGTCGGATGCGGCCCGAATCGGCAAAGTGCGCGAGTTCGAGCGCCACCGCCAGCATGGTGAGCAGGCTGATAATCACCAATAAAAGCCGCTCGGCGGCGCTAAAAAACCCAAGAACACTCTTGTCCAGCTTTTGTGTCGCCGCTGGATACTCGTCACCCAGATTCTGTGTGGACATGGTTTGTCTCCAAGATCTTTGGTTTGCAATATACGGCGCCGACGATCAATCCGTTCACGTGTTTAGCCCCACTGTTGCAGTGCGCTGCGAGGAAGGGCCTATTTATCAAGCGGAAATTTTCTTTTCGGCGGCAATCCATGGGATATCAACGACCTCGGCACTCCGCCAACCGTCGCCGGCATCCAGGGAAATCGGGGTGCCCGGCGCCGACAGCGCAGCCGGTAGGTTCACCAGTGCAATGTTGTGTTCGAGTCGAGGAGAATACGCGTAGCGTGTGACGTGCCCCACCACGTCCTCCCCTGCTTTCACTGGCATAAAATGTTGGTTGGGCACTACCGGGGCGCCGTAGAAATTGGCGCCGACCAGACGCCGCGCTGGACCGGCTTTGGCAATGGCCTGCAAAGCTGCCTTCCCGATGTAGTCATGGGGTTTGTCGATATCAAGCAAGCGCGCCATGCCAATGGTGAAAGGATCGTCGTTTAACGTGATGTCACTACAGTAGGAGAGCAACCCGCCCTCCATACTTCTCGCGAGTGAAGGACAAGCGGGTTCGATACCCCATTCTGCGCCGGCCGCCATGCAATGCTCCCACAGCTCCGTGCCGCGGCTACTGTCGAGCAGAATAATTTCGTACCCTAGTTCTCCGCTCCATCCAGTGCGACTCAGTACGACCGGAATATCGTCGAGGGTCGTGTGGGTAAAGTGGTAGTAACCCAGCTCGATCGCCAGATCACCAAAAAGCTTCTGAGCGACCTTGGGAGCAAGTGGGCCTTGTAGTTGTAGCGGTGACGCATCGGGCTCCCTCACCGTGACATCCAACCCGCTGCGTGCGGCGACTCCTTTTACCCATAGCAGTACATCACCGTCGCCCGGAGACAGCCAAAAGTGGTCTTCTGCGTGCCGGTACAAAACGGCATCATTGATGATGCCGCCATTACCGTCGCACAAGACCACGTAGCGTGCTCGGTTTACAGGGCAATGATCGATATCTCTGGGGGTGAGCAGTTGTGTAAGCGCCAGCGCATCCGGTCCAATAATCTCTACTTGCCGCTCAGCAGCTACATCCCACAGTGTCACGCCGCGCACCAGAGACCAATACTCAGCGGTGGGATCGCCGTAGCTGGTGGGCATGAACATATGGTTGTAAATCGTAAATGCCTTGGCGCCAGCAAGGATTGTCGCGTCGTAGAAGGGCGACTTGCGCACTCTGGGGCCAATGGTGATCGCGGGTAACGCCATGCTACCGACTCCTCAATAGTCAAAACCACGTCCGCGCTAGTTCGCCGGAAATCGCGAGTATGGCGCGCTTTACGAAACCGGAGTAGCGGAATTTCGCAACGCCGAGCACTCGCCATTAGCGGCTCTTTCGAAGCGGGCCAGCTCTGAGGATCGACCTCATTTTACAGCATGGGGATCAGGCCGCCGCCTCGTAGAGGGTGTTTCCACTGCATTCGGCGCGATTGCCAAGCTCTCCCTCGTCCTCCGACGTGGGTTCGTATTCCACCTCCTCGTCAGATCGGGGGTCCTGATCGAAAGCGGCGGGCGCCATTGCTGACGTTGCTGCAATAAAGGCGCCTTGCTCCTCGATAGTGACAGCGGTGCGACCCGGTGGTTGCAGGATGATGAACACGCCGGTGATAAAACTGGCCACAGCAAGAAACGCAAATAGCGCGCCGTCGCCAAGGCTGCGCATGGCCCAGCCTATGACCAGTGAGCTGCTGGCTGAACCGACGGCATTTAGCAGCAATACCGATGAGCCGATCGTGACAAATTCCTCGCGCTTCGAATTGTCTGCCGCCTTGGCTAGAGAAACTGCATAGAGAGAGTTGGCAAATGCGCCAAACGCAAAGGCCCCGAGCAACAGTAACTCTTTGGACGATGCCAGCATGAGTCCGAAGGCGGAGAATCCACTGGCGGCACAAAGGGCCGCCAGCACATATCGGCGATCGATCCGGTCAGATGCCATACCGATTGGATACTGCGCCAGCGCACCGCCAATAATATTGGCGGCAATGAAAGCGGGTACAAAGCTTGCATCACTGGTTTGACCCAGCGCGTAGATGGCGCCCAACCCCCAAAAGCCCCCCATTACCACCCCGGAGCCCAGTGCTCCCGCAAAAGCGGTGTGCGAGCGTCGATACAGCATGAAGAAATTGACGCGCGTGGCAGGAACCGGTGCTGGAGCGAGTGAGCGAGTCAGACTGACAGGGACGATCGCGAGCCCCACCAGTAAAGACACAAAAATAAAGGGGTAGAGGGGATTCGCGGCTGTTAACCCCAGTAAGTACTGACCGAACGCCATAGAAATAAGGACAATGGCGGTGTAAACCGATAACACACGTCCGTGCCGCTCCGCGTCGCTTTGATCTGCCAGCCAGCTCTCGATCACCGTATAGGCGCCACACATGACCGCGCCCAGTATGAAGCGCACCAGGACCCAAAAGAGGCCCTCGCTGACAAGGCTCAGAATCAGGAAGCTGCAGAGGAAAATGGCCATTAATGCCGTAAAGCTTCGGATATGCCCGACTCTGGCAATGACCGGTGGAATCACGAGTGCGCCGGTGATAAAGCCCGCGAAATAGGCCGAACCGCTCAGGCCGATCAATGTCTGCGATAGGCCCAACTCGCTGGCGCGCAGCGGCAAAAATGTCATGTGCAGACCATGCCCCACCAACAGGAAGGCGGTGGTAATCAGTAATGACGAAACTGGCCGGAGAGAGCTCATGGCACCCTGTCACGCGTAGCGAAGAGGCGCGCATTTTGCCCTGAAAAGTTCAACTCGCAAGTAACAAATTCGTGAATTTTTGGTGACCCGCCGAGCCTTAGTAGAACCGCGTAAACTCCGGCTTTTTTTGGGTTTAAGTAGAGGCGAGATCTGCCCAGCGCGCGCGTCCTATGCCGCGTTGCTCCATTAAGTTGTTCAAGGCAGCGATATGATCTGGCCCGACTTCACAGCAGCCCCCGATAACAGTAGCGCCCGCATCCAGCCAGTTACTGGCGTATGCCGCATAGGCAGTGGGTCCGAGGTCTGCGCGGGCCTCCAATACGTCAACCACGCCCCCGGGTTTCAGCGCGTCAATGGCGGTAAAGCCATTGGCAAAGCCGCCAAATGCAAATCCGGATTTGCTCAGGAGCGGCATGGCTTGCGAGACGGCCTCGGGTTTGGAGCAATTGATTACCACAGCCAGTGGATCAAATGCGCCGATGGCGGCCAGGGCGTCTTCCAACGATTCTCCCGAACGCAGCCGGCGGCCATCCTCGTCCATTACGGTGAGGCCCAGCATAATGCGCACATCTGACTGTTTGGAAGCGGTCAGCACGGCGATGGCTTCATTGACAGAGGCGATAGTTTCGGCGAGAAAGCCATCAACGTGGGGCCGCTGCAGGGCGATCAGCTCCTCATATTCACTCACCATTTGATTTACAGGCAGCTCGGTATCAGGGCTATAGCTCGCAACCAGGGGGGGCAGGCTGCTCACCACGGCTACATCGTTCTTCCCGCTTGCTTCGATCCCTTGACGGGCAAGCTCACAGGCGCGGAGCAACAGCGTATCAAGGGGCGTAGAAACACCGCCTCGAGTCAGCCGTGCTCGGGTGATTGCATAGGTATTGAGGCAAGCGATCGCCGCTCCCGCCTGGCAGAAATCGCGATGAATATCAGAGACGAGCTGCGGTTCATCCAACATAACCTGCAGTGACCAGAGGTGGTGGGCGGCGGCGGTGCTCCGATAAATAAGCTCTTGGCCGAGGCCGCCATCCAGCAATAAAACAGATTGAGTCATGACTTCGTTGCGCTCAAGGCCTCACTGCTTCTGGGATGAAAGAGTATACGACTAAACGGTTTTCGAGTGTCAGGATTGGACGCTCTCCCTCACCAAGAGACTGGCGCTGCCTGCGACGCGAGTGCACGAACGGCTACCATCTGAATTCATGCAAGACTGTTTATAAATTGTTCAGGGGGGCGTGATCAGAAGTTGCGGCGATATTATCTGTGCGGAGAGAGACGAGACATTGCTGGTCGACGGTGGAGTGCGTACCCTGCGTTGATGGTAACTGCCCTGAACCGCTGATGACTGCTGATCTGATGCAGACGATTGTGAGCTGTATCGGCTTTATGGGCCTGGTGGCATTCGTGTCGTGGTGGCAGACCCGCGGACGAGTCGATACCGGAGCAGGTTACTTTCTCGCGGGACGCGGTTTGGGAGCGACATTTATCGCGGGGTCCTTGCTGCTCACTAACCTGTCGGCGGAGCAGCTCATTGGTCTCAACGGGTCTGCCTATGGCTACAACCTCAGTAGCATGGGCTGGGAGGTAACTGCAGCGCTTGCCACGGTGCTGATGGCATTCTTCTTTTTGCCGCGCTATCTGGCCGGCGCTTTCACAACCCTGCCAGAGTTTCTCAGCGCGCGCTTTGATGAAGGTGTCCGTCGGATGACGGTTGTGCTGTTCATGCTTGGCTATGGTCTGGTGACGATCCCCAGCGTGTTGTACTCCGGCTCCATTGCGGTGCTCAAGCTGTTTGACATACCTGAGCTGCTGCAGCTGGATTATGGTACCTCGCTGGTACTGACCATTATGGTGATCGGCGCTCTGGGCGCGTCCTATGCCATCCTCGGTGGCCTCCGGGCGGTGGCCGTGTCCGACACACTCAATGGCGTTGGCCTCTTGATCGTCGGTGTGGCCGTGCCCTGGCTGGGCCTGCAGACTTTAGGTAAGGGCAGCGCGGGGGCCGGACTCGATATTATGTTGACCAACGAGACCCAAAAGCTCAATGCGATCGGGGGTCCGACAGACCCCACACCTTTCGCAACGCTCTTTACGGGGATGATTTTCGCCAACCTTTTTTACTGGTGTACTAACCAATACGTCATCCAGCGGACCCTTGCCGCACGCAGTCTCGCCGAGGGGCAAAAGGGCGTGTTGCTATCCGGTTTTTTCAAGGTGCTAGTCCCGTTAATGATGATGATTCCCGGCGTGGTCGCGTACCATCTTTATGGGCCGGAGCTACAGTCGATTGATTTGGCGTATCCCCAGCTGGTGCGCGACGTGCTACCAGTTTACGCCGCGGGGTTCTTTCTTGCCGTCTTGCTGGGCGCAGTGCTGAGTTCCTTCAACTCGCTGATCAACAGCGCAGCGACACTGTTTTGTATCGATGTCTATCAGCCATGGATGCGAAGAGCGGTGCCTGATGCTGAAATTGTGAGGGTGGCCAAGCGGGTAGGTCTGATCATGACCCTTTTTTCTTTGCTGGTCGCGCCGCTATTGCAGTTTGCTGCCGACGGCCTATGGCAGGTCATTCGCATTTTCACAGGCTTTTACAACATCCCCATGGTTGCAATTGTGCTGATCGGTCTATTTACCCAACGCGTTCCCGCGCTCGCAGCCAAGGTGGTGATCGCCTTCCACATCATTACCTATGGTGCTTTTCAGTTCTTGCTCAAGGACTTCTTGCCGGTGCATTTTCTGCATCTTTACGCGATCCTGTTTGTACTGGAGGTGATGATCATGCTCGCGATCGGCTATTGGCACCCGCGCACTGAGGCATTGCCGGTCAGACAGGCGGCAGAGGTGGATCTGACCCCTTGGGCCTATGCGCAACCCTGTGCGGGAACGCTGCTGTCCTGCGTGGTGGTCCTCTATCTGATCTTTTCACCTATCGGTTTGGTTGGTACTGGCTCGAGCCTGTTAGCGCCGCTTTTACTGAGTCTTCTCGCGCTGAATGCGCTGTTTTGGTTTAGTTGGCACCGTCGATTGGCGAGCACCAGAGAAGTCCGCGCATGACCAATGTCCGCTCCCCGATTCAGGGCAGTGCAGCAGAACGTATCGCCGCGCTCACCCCCGACAATCCCTACCTGTCGCGTCAGCGTAAGCCACGTCTCTTGATTGTCGGTGCGGGTATGATGGGCCGAGAGCATCTGCGGGTTTGTCAGTTATTGGGATGGGCAGACCTGCAGGGCATTGTTGATCCCTTCGAAGGCAGCCTGAAATGGGCACGCTCGGATTGGCAGTCGCTTACCGCTGCGCCGTTGACGGTCTATACCCATCTGAACGAGGCCTGCGGTGATGGCGCAGTGGACGCGGTTGTGATCAGTACGCCCAACCATACCCATCTAGAGGTCCTGCGTACCGTCTCTCAATCGGGAAAGCCCATTTTACTGGAAAAGCCGATGGCCACGACGCTGGAGGACGCGATGGACATGGTGAATCTGGCGCGTGATTATCCGAGCGTTATCCAGCTCGGCATGCAGTACCGCTTTAAAGCACAGTACGTCGACGCCCTTTGTGAGTTGCAGTCACAGGCAACGCTCGGTGCAGTTAAGACAGTCGCCATGTCTGAATATCGCCCCCCGTTTCTCGATAAAGTGGATCAGTGGAACAAATTCAATTGCAACAGCGGCGGGACGTTGGTTGAAAAGTGCTGTCACTACTTTGATCTAATCAATCTTGTTGCCCAGTCACGGCCCAAGCGGGTGTATGCCAGTGGCGGCAGAGCGGTGAACTTTCTCGATTTTGAGTGGCAAGGAAAGATGTCAGACATCGATGACCACGCCATGGTAATCATTGACTACGACAACGGTGTGCGAGCCAGCTTTACGCTCAACATGTTTTGTCAGGAGCTCTATGAAGAGTTGGTGGTGGTGGGCGAGCGCGGCCGTTTGGTGGCCAGCGAGCAGGCCAGTTTTCAGCCCGATGCGCCCTCAAAAGCTGAGCTTCTGGTGGAGGTGCCGCAGCATCCCGCGTACCGGGGCGTGCCGGTTGGCTATCCTGACTGGATTGAAGCCAGCGGCCACTATGGCGCCACCTATTTTGAACACATCGCCTTTAATTTGCAGCTAGCGGGGCAGGCGGTGGACGCGGCCACACCAGAGCAGGCACTCTGGTCGCTGATTGTGGCCAGCGCTGCTCAGCACTCGATGCAGATGGGGCGCGAGGTCGACGTCGGCATGTTCTGTGAAGCAAACGGCATCGGCGATTTTTACGAAGGACACTAACTGTTCACGCTAATACCATGAGCAAAAGCCATGGCAGGGGCGCGCAAGGAGCAGGTTGGCTGATCCTTAACTTAAGGTAACGATGTGACCCGATGCTGAGGTCGAAAGGAGAGACGACAGTGAGTGCGACGATTTCGGTGGGTAGGGGCGAGATGCCCGCCATTGGGCTAGGTCTGTGGAAGATCGCCAGAGAGGACACCGCGGAGATGGTCCGCTTGGCCATTGCCGAGGGCTACCGCCACCTCGACAGCGCGGCTGACTATGGCAATGAAGCTGAGGTGGGCGAGGGGTTACAGGCGGCACTGTCTGAGGGTCTCGTGAGTCGCCAAGAACTCTGGGTCACCTCAAAGCTGTGGAATACCTATCACCGGCCCGAGCATGTGCGCGCGGCGTGTGAGCGCACCCTACAGGACCTCTGCCTGAGTGAATTGGATCTGTATCTCATTCACTTTCCGATCGCGCTCCAATACGTCGACTTTGACATCCGCTACCCCCCGGAGTGGATCGCCGACCCGGAAACCGAGAATCCCGTGATGGTGCCGGATCCGGTGCCGCTCTCCGACACCTGGGGCGCGATGGAAGAGCTGGTGCGCGCGGGGCTGGTCAAGGAGATCGGGGTCTGCAACTACAACACTGGGCTACTCCATGACCTCATGGCCTACTCGCAGATCAAACCGGCCATGCTGCAAATCGAATCCCACCCCTACCTGACCCAGGAGCGACTGCTGCGCGCTGCGGCGCAGTACGACCTGGCGGTAACGGCGTTCTCCCCTTTGGGCGCGCTGTCTTATTTGGAGCTCGACATGGCCGAGGCGGGAGAGTCGGTGCTCGAGCAAGCGGCCGTCAAAGAGGCCGCCGCGCGAGTAGACCGGACCCCGGCTCAGGTGGTGTTGCGCTGGGGCATTCAGCGGGGCACGGCGGTGATTCCGAAGACCAGCCGGGTGGAGCGCTTGAGAGAGAATCAGCTGCTATTTGATTTTGAGTTGAACGAGGCCGAAATGACCGCGATCTCCGCCCTAAACCGCAACCGGCGATTTAATGATCCGGGCCACTTCTGCGAGGAAGCCTTTGGCACGTTTTTCCCCATCTATGACTGATGTGGCGACGGAGTTCGCGGGCGCGGGTATGGGCATGGGTGAGAGAATCGGTAAGGGCAGGGATATGGCTACGAGCGCGGGTACACATTTTGCGGTGCCCTGCGCGAGTTCAGCACAATGAGGTTTGAGTCGCAGCCCGTTACCGGCCAGCAGCGTCATGGCGGTGCGGCTTTTCCGCTGGTGTTGGTCGCTGAAGGACCGATGTTGCAGCACGGTCTCCGCGCCCAGTCGGCGGCGCTCATGGAGCAACTGGCGACCCATGGCGCCATCCTCTTTCGTGGCTGCGGGGTCACGGATGCGCAGACCTTTGATGATTTTGTTGCCGGTTTTGCCCTCCCGAATTTTCCCTATAACGAGTCGCTGTCGAACGCGGTGCGCCACAACCGCACGCCACGCGTCTTCACCGCCAACGAGGCGCCGCAGGATGTCGAGATTTTTCTGCACCATGAGATGGCGCAGACTCCGTACTTCCCGAGTCACCTGTTTTTCCACTGTGAGCAGGCCGCTGCAGTAGGCGGCGCTACGCCACTTTGTCGCTCTGATGTGCTGCTCGAGAAACTGACACAGCAGTTACCCGAGTTTGTGGCCCGCTGCAGAGCGCACGGTGCGCGCTATTCCCTCACCATGCCCGCCGAAGCCGACGCTACTTCAGGGCAGGGCAGAAGTTGGCGCCAGACGCTCAATGTCGATACGAAAGAGGCCGCGGAGGGGCGCTTGACAGCGCTTGAGTATGACTGGCAGTGGTTACCTGACGACGCAATCCGCACCACCACGCCAGCCTTGTCGCTCATCCGCCACGCACCTTCGGGCAGAGAGGTCTTCTTCAATCAGCTGATTGCCGCGTTTTGTGGCTGGCAGGATCAGCGCAACGAGGGCACCCGCTCGGTCACCTACGGTGATGGCTCGGCGTTTGATGACGCGGATATGCAATCGGCAGTTGAGATCGCCTACGAGCTGGTATTTGACCTGCCTTGGGAGTCTGGCGACGTGGCTTTGATCGATAACTATCAGGTCATGCATGGCCGCCGCCCGTTCTCAGGGCAACGCCGCGTCTTGGCCTCCTTGTGTCTAGATTCAGTGGTGTGAGCGTGCTTACAGATTCATCGTGAGCGTGACGCGCACCTGACGGGGTTCAAAGCGGTGAAAGTGTCGGTCCTCGATACCCTCCAGCGGCTCACCTTCTAGCCTTGAGGCATAAAAGTACTCGATATCCCGGTCATCGGAGTCGAACAGGTTCAGCACATCGGCCCGCAAAGCGTAGTGCCGACCGGCCCACCCGAGTGACAGGTGGGCGAGAGTGGCGCTGTGTGCCGTAACGGAGCCGTCTTCGATCAGCGGCGCGCCATCGACGTAACGCACTCGCAGTGCGCCGAACCAGCCATCGGGGGTTAGCGCCGAGAGAGTGGCGCTGGCCACGGTTTCCAGCGCCCCCGGGATATGACGTCCTTCGACTGCATTATTGCTGAAGCGTGCGTCGGTCCAGGCGACATCGGCTTCGAGTGACCACACTTCGTCGATCATCCAGAAGTTGTTGAGCTCAATGCCCCAGCGCTCGCTCGGCCGGGTCGCTTCGGTGGTGCCGGCATCCCCAACAAATAACAGCTCTGAATCCAGCTCCAGATACCACAGCGCAGCCACAAGATTCCAGCGCTGTTGCCATTGGGTCTTCACACCGAGTTCCGCACCGTGAGAGCTCACTAGGGGATCCACCGAGGGCACCGCTTCTCCGGTAACGGGATCAACCTGCTGGGTCGCACCCCGCGCGTCGTTGGAGTGGAAGCCCCTCCCTGCGCTCGCATACCACTCGGTGGCGGGGCTCGCGCGGTAAATCAAACTCGCTTTCGGGCTAATCAGGGTGTCTTGCTCGGCGCCTCTGTTGCGCGGGTCCTCTGCGTCTACATCAAAGCGGAAATGATCTGCCCTGGCGCCCAGCACGGCGCGCCACCGGGGGCCAAGCGACCAAATGGCCTCGTAGTAAGCGCCCAGACTGCTCTCCTCGACGGCGTCCTGCCTGACGGTGCCGGTGCGCTGCCTCGCTTGGGTGCGATAAAGGCCGACCTGACTGATATCGTCATGCTGCACCGCAACGCCCCAGCGATACTGAAGTGTGTCACTCGGGTTCCAGTGATGATGGTAGCTCCCGCCCAGAATGCGCCGCTCGTCCACTTGCTGAAATTGATCGCCCCGTGCCGGGTCATCGAGTTGATAGGTGAAGTTGGAGTACAGGTTCATCTCGTAGTCAACGAAATAAGCGGTCCAGCGCGTCGTGTGACCACTTTGATTGCGCTGATAGTCTCCTGAAAGGCTGGAGCGTCGGGTGTTGCCTCCCAGCGTCGTGTCAATCGAGCCCAGCGGTGAGATCACATCTGCAGTCACGGCCCGTTCGGGTATCTGATCCGCGGCATTCCACTCGTTGTCGTAGTGCATCAGGGTGGTTTGCCACTGTGCGGCGTCGTCCCCTCCGCCCAGCTTCAGCAGGCCGTTAAGTTTTTTCACGTCCTCGTCAACGTCAGTCCAGGCGCCGTCGTAGCGCTGCACCTCCAGGGCGCCGGAGAGCCGCGCACTGCCCGCAGCAAAACTGCCCATGGCGAGCCCGCGATGAAATCCGTTTTCCCCCGCCGTCCAGGCGATCTGATTATTGAAAACATCCGCGGTCTCAATCTCTGCGCCACCTGCTGAAGAAAAATCACCGAGCTCGGCGTGGTAGGGGCCCTTCACGAAGTTGATGCGCGCGACGGTTTCCGGAATTAAAAAATTAATATCCGTATAGCCCTGCCCGTGGCCATGGCTGCGCAAATTGATAGGCATCCCGTCGATGACAGTGGAGAAGTCGGTCCCGTGATCCAGATTGAAGCCACGCAGGAACATCTGGTTCGATTTACCCGAGCCGCTGTGCTGAGTCACGATGAGGCCGGGCACGGCTTCCAATACGTCGCCTGGTCGTAATAGGGGCCTGATGGCGAGGTCCATTTGCCCAACGATCCCTTCGGATGCACTGCGTGCCTCGCCCGCGAGGTGTTCTCGTCGGCCGGTGATCACGAGCTCTTCGAGTGGGTCCTCGGCGGTGTGCGCGCTGATATCAGCGGGCAGGCATAGCCAACACAATATGGCAGTGAGAATGAGCCGCATTGAAATTAGAACTAATCGGACAGGCGTGGATTATAGACGTAGACCGACCGTTGTCTAACTCGCGCCGCAGCCGCATTGCGGATGCGAAAAAGTGCCAACCGGCTCAAACGGGCGCGCCTGTGTATACTCGTCCGCGAGGGCAGCACGCCACAGAATAAAAAGCGCGGTACTTTTGGCTCAACAAATTGATAGGGTGAATTTCGGGCTCTCGGTCTCGGTACTGCTGGGTCTGACGCTGCCGCTATTGGTGTTTCCGAGTGAAACCGCTGCCGTCCTTGCGGTCATCTATGCCTGGATCGCTAACACCTTCGGCTGGTTCTACATCCTCACTGGCGCCTCCACCTTAGCGGTGGTGTTGTATATCGCTTTCAGCCGTTACGGCGCTATCCGCCTGGGGTCAGAAGAACCGGAATTTCCGACGCTCAGCTGGGTGGGCATGTTGTTTGCCGCGGGTATTGGCTCGGGCATGCTGTACTGGAGTGCGATTGAGTGGGCCTACTACGTACAGGCACCGCCCTTTGGTGCCGAGCCCTTCTCCGATAAGGCCTATGACTGGGCGGCCTCCTATGGGCTGCACCATTGGGGCTTTGTCGCCTGGGCCTTCTACAGCTTGCCCACATTGGCTATCGCCTATCCGTTTTATGTGCGCAAAGTGCCGCAACTGAAATACAGTAACTCCGCGCAATACTGGCTGAAGGGCAGGGAAAATTCCTGGCTCGCACGGCTGATGGACAGCTTCTTCATGATCGCTTTGATTGGCGGTGCGGGGAGTTCATTGGGTATTTCAACGCCACTGATTTCCGCCTTGATTGCACGTCTAACGGGCATCCCTGACGGGTTCGCGTTGGAGATCGTTGTGGTGACCCTCTGCGTGATGCTGTTTTCAATGAGTGTCTGGTTAGGCCTGAGTCGCGGTATCCGTCGCCTGAGTGACATTAATTTGCTCATGGCATTTCTGTTTTTGCTCTTTGTGTTGTTTGCCGGCGACACGCTCTTTATCTTGCGCATGGCGGTGAACTCGGTCGGGCACTTGCTGCAAAACACGCTAGCTATGACGTTCTGGACCGACCCCATCGCCAACACCGGCTTTGTCGGAGACTGGACGGTCTTTTACTGGGCCTGGTGGATTGCCTATGCGCCCTTTATCGGGATTTTTGTCACACGTATCTCCCGGGGTCGCACTCTGCGCGAGGTGGTGTTTGGCATGCTCGGGCTGGGCTCCCTTGGCGTATGGTTGTTCTTTTTTGTTCTGGGCAATCACTCACTCGGTCTGCAGCTCAGCGGCGAGGTCGACGTGATCGGCGTGATGAACGCCGAAAGCGGCAACGCCGCGATTGTGGCTGGCCTCAATGCGCTTCCTCTTGCAGCCGTGGCGATCGGCCTTTTCTGCGTGGTGGCTGTCATCTTTGTGGCGACGACTTACGACAGCGCTTCCTACACGCTGGCGGCAACTGCATCGACAGAGCTTGCCGCATCTCAGGATCCTGCGCGCTGGCACCGAGTGTTCTGGGCGATTGCGATTGCCATCCTGCCAATCGGGTTAATGTATGCCGGAGGTGTGCGCGAGGCCCAAACGGCGACATTGGTGGTGTCGTTACCCCTGACCTTCACTTTCTGGCTGACCGGCATCGCCTTATTGAAATCGTTGCGGGCTGACCACCCTCCGCGATAAAACAGCATCTTATGCCACGGCGCGGTCCCGCTTTGATACCCGCAATGTGGAGCGCCGCCCTGAAACGACGGTCGGCCCTTAGCCTGAAATGAAGGAGTTGCCTCGCACCATGACAGATCAACCCGTTGCGCTGATATCGGCTGGTGCCTCGGGCATCGGGCTGGCCTGCGCGCGAGCGCTGGCCGAGGCGGGTCATTGGGTGCTGACCCTCGATATTGATGCGGAGGCGATCGCGCAGTTTCAGGATGAGTTCGGCGAGGGCAGCGCAGTGGTCTGCGACGTGGCGGATGCGGTGCAGGTCGAAGCGGCGTTTCATTCACTGGTTGACCCCCATCAGCGCCTTGATCTTTTATTCAACAACGCGGGCATTGCGGGCCCGCAGCAGCCGGTGGAAGACATCGAGGTGGCGGCGTGGCAGTCGACCATCAACACCGATCTCAATAGCCTCTTTTACCTGACACGCCTTGTAATTCCCCTCATGAAGTCGCAGCGCAGCGGTCTCATTCTCAACATGTCCTCCAGCGCGGGCCGTTATGGCTGCCCGATGCGCTCCCCCTATGTGGCAGCCAAATGGGCGGCGATTGGGCTCGCCCAGACCTGGGCGATGGAGCTGGGCCCCTGGAATATCAGGGTCAACGCGCTGTGCCCCGGCAGTGTGGGCGGTGAGCGGATCGATCGCGTCATTGATCGCGATGCCGCTGAGCGTGGCGTGACACCCGATGAGATCCGTACCGTTTATCAACGCCAAAGCTCGCTCAGAGACTTTGTGAGCCCCGATGACATCGCCGCGATGGTGTGTTTTCTTGCGGGGCCCGGCGGCCGGATGATCTCTGGCCAGACCTTGGGTATTGATGGTCACACCGAAAGTCTCGCCAATTGGCTGGACCCATAAGGATCAATCAATGAAGGCGTGCTGGTTTGATACATTCGGTTTGGCGCAGGAAGTGCTGCAGCAAGGTGACTGGCCCACACCAGAGCCCGGCCCGGGCGAGGTGCTGGTGCAGCTCCAGACCACCGGGGTGAACCCCTCAGATGTCAAAAAACGCGCCGGGGCGTTTCCTGATTTGTTGGAAGCGGGGCCGGTGATTCCCCATAGTGATGGTGCGGGTGTGATCACGGCGGTGGGTGAGGGTGTGTCGCCTTCACGAGTCGGTGAGCGGGTGTTCGTGTATCAGGCCCAATACGGCCGCCAGCTGGGTACGGCCGCGCAATATGTTGCGCTCGACAGTGCGCGGGCGCCTATGCTACCCGATAACGCTTCGTTTGAGGTAGGGGCGTGTATCGGCATTCCCATCATGACCGCCCATCGCTGCGTATTCGCGGATGGCCCAATTGCCGATCAACTGATACTGGTCACGGGTGGCGCCGGTCGTGTGGGCCATTACGCCATCCAGTGGGCGCATCGCGCCGGCGCGCGCGTGATTGCGACGGCGAGTAATAAAAGTGATGCGGCAGCTTGTCGCGCGGTTGGCGCCGAGGTGGTGGTGAACCACCGTGAGCCCGATTGGGGCAAGGCGGTGCTGGATTTTACCGGGGGCCAAAAGGTGGATCGGGTGATTGATGTAGAATTCGGCGCCAACCTGCCCGAGCTGCTGCACTGCGTCAGGATCGGCGCCACGATTGCGACGTACTCCAGTACCGTGGTGCCCGAACCCGCGCTGCCCTTCAGAACCATGATGTTTTTGGATCTCACGGTCCGCATGGTCATTGTTTACGCCATGCCGGAGGAGGCCAAGACTCAGGCGGTGGCAGAGACACAAACCGCGCTGACTGAGGGCAGTCTTCAGCATCGCATTGCCGAGACCCTGCCTTTCGATCAGATGGCAACGGCTCACGAGATGATTGAAGAAGGGAGTGTGCGCGGATGCGTCGTCGTGACGATTTCTTAGGTCACATACTGTGCAGTGTGATCGCCACGCTGTGGATGATGATCAGCCCACTCGCGGGCGCAGTGTCGGTCAATGACTGGCTGTCAGAAACGCATGACGGCGCGCTTCAGGCGGTCGATATGGATGAGTGTCGACTAGAGAATGGCGAGGTCATTGAGGCGTGTCGGCTGACCTTCCGCACCTACGGCCGGCTGGCGCCAGATCTCGGCAACATTGTTCTGATGCCTACCTGGCTCAACGGCAATGCTCAGGGTCTTGCCTCTTCCAATTATCTGGGCCCTCAGGGCATCGTCGATACCGATGACTACTTCGTGATCGCCGCGAATGCACTGGGTAATGGCGTCTCTTCGTCTCCTTCTAACAGCATGCAGCAGCCGTTCCCAGCGTTCACGATTCGGGATCAGGTAAATCTGCAATACCAGCTGCTGACAGGGCATCTGGGTATCGAGCATCTCCACGCCGTGGTCGGCGCCTCCATGGGCGCTTACCAGACCTATGAGTGGCTGATGATGTATCCGGACTTTGCTAATCACTTTGTGCCGATTGAGGGCACGCCTTGGTATACCTTTTATGACCGTGTGAAGGGCCGCGCCTGGCAAGAAGTGTTGGCACTGCCCGAGGATTCCCCCGAAGCAATACAGCGCAAGGCCCACTTGTTGGCGTTGATCGACGGCATGGTGTTCTGGACACCCGAGTACCTGAATCGCGAGCGATCGCTTGAACAGTTCGATGAGTGGTTGGCGGGTATGGCCCGGTTTGACAATGTCGCAGCTCTTCGCAATCGCGCCAGCCAGAATGCGTCGACCGCACAGCACGACATTCGGCGGGGCCGTCCGGATTTTGAAGCGCGATTACAGGCAATGGGCAGACCCAGCGTGCTGGCCGTGGTATTTGAGCGAGATATGACCGTCAACCCGGAGCCCAATAAGGTATTCGCCAAGCAGTTGGGTTTTGAGGTGGTGGAGATCGCTGGTGATTGCGGCCACTTTGGCCCCAACCCCGAGTGTTACCAGCAACAGGTGATCGAGCGCGTCTCGGATTTTTTAAGAGGGCCCGGTGAGGCACAGTTTCAAAGACGCACCATGACAATCGGAGACAAATCCCGGCAGTACTATGTGTATCTGCCCGAGGCCTATGGTAGTCGGCCATTACCGGTAATGATGGCGCTTCACGGTTATGGGACCACCGCTACGGGGCTCGCTTCTGCCCATGAGATGAACCCCCACGCCAACGCCAATGACTACATTGTGGTGTATCCCCAGGGGGCCGGGTTTTACTCCAAAGTCGCCTGGCAGAGTGAAGACACTCTGGTGAGCTCATGGAACGACCTGGCGAGCAATATCCCTACCGAGGCTGGCCCTCACTGTTTGCCCGATCGCCTTGATTACCCCTGCTATCCCGAGTGCGGTAACTGCAAGGCCTGCGACTGGACGTCCTGTGAAGACGACGTGGGGTTTCTGCTTTCGATCACTCAATCAGTGAAAGAGAGTTTGCTTGTCGATCCGGATCGTTTTTATCTGTTGGGTAACAGTAATGGCGGCAGCATGGTGCAGCGCCTCGGCTGTGATTATCCGGAGCACTTTGCTGCGGTGGGCATCATGATTTACCAGATGCCCCCCGGCCACGCGTGTGGGCCCAGCGAGACATTACCCATGCTTCATTACTACGGCGAGTTGGACGATGGCGTACCGCCCGATGGAGAGCCCTCGTCAGATGGCTGGGTGTATACCTCGGCTGCAGACAATACCCGTATCTGGGCAGAGACTATGGGCTGCAGCGGCCCCGCCACAGCTTGGCAAACCGCGCTTACGCAGAAGCATGGTCTGAACTGCGAGGCTTACATCGATTGCCCGGGTGAGGGTGCGGCGGTGGTGAGTTGTGGAGACCCGGCTGCAGGTCATGAGTGGGCGGCTCAACGCATTGACACCATCCTGGCTGATTGTGTTGCGCCCGCCCAGCAACAGGATTTACCGAGGCAGCCAATCTGTGAGGCAATCTCATCCGTCGAACAGCGATGGGGAATGGAGCTCGTGTGGCAGTTTTTCAGTCAGTACTCACGGTCACCTGAGCTCGCCAGTGCCCCCTAATCAGTTGTCAGACGACGCCAGTTCATCGATCATCGCTCGCCAGAAACGGAGCGAATCACCCACTGCTGCCCTCGGCACGCGCTCATTCAAGCCATGGGCGAAGCTGTCTTTTGGATTGATGAAAATCCCTGTCAAGCTGTAGCTGGGAATGCCCGCCGCGCGCCAGTAGGCGCCGTCGGTGGTGCCTGAACCCATCTCAGGAACAATAGGGAGGTTGGGGTAGATGGGTGCCAACGATCGCTCGATGGCGGTCATAATTTCCGGGTTAAAGGATGATGTGGGGCTCGCTACCGGCACGCCAATCACTGCCCACTCCATCGCGGGATCATCAGCAACTAGCTGTAGCTCTCGCATGATCTCGGCAGGCGTATGGCCGGGGAAAATGCGACAGTTCACGGTAGCGGTCACCGCGCGAGGCAGGGCATTTTCTGCATGCCCCCCGGAGAGCATGGTGGGAATACAGGTAGTGCCGAGCGTGCCGACATACTCGGGTTGCGCGCGTAACAGCGCGATGGCGTCTTCATCCCCCGTATCGGCGATGAACGCCGTCATCGCATCACCTACCTCATTATTCAATAGCGGCGCGGTGCGCGCGAAATAGGTCAGCGTGATCTCATTGGTCTCGACCGGGAAGGTGTAGGCCTCGAGGCGCTGAATGGCGCGAGCCAAATCATAGATAGCGTTGTCTGCCCGCGGCATCGAACTGTGCCCGCCGGGGTTTTTGGCGGTCATGGAAAACGTCGCGTAGGTTTTTTCCGCAAAACCCACCTGAAACTGAATGGCCTCTCCCGCGTCATTGAGCACACCGCCCCCGCCATCAACAACCAACGCATATTCGGCGTCGATCAGATCGCTATAGTCGCGAGCCAGCTGCTGGACGGTTTCCTGAAAAGACTCCTCATCACCCGTAAAGGCAATGACCAGGTCTCGGTTCGGTACGAACCCGGATTCCTTCAGCCAGACGAACAATGTCGTAAGGATGGTCACGTCAAACTTGTTGTCCAACACCCCGCGGCCATAGAAAAAGGTGTCGTCTTCCTGCAGCTCAAACGGGTGTCGTAGCCAGCTCTCAGGGTCGGCAGGCACCACATCCATGTGCGAGGAAAACAGGATGGGCTTGCGGCCGCTGCTGCCGTCGCCTTCATAGCGCACCACCAGTGAAGCGGTTTCGCCGTATGGCACGATGGTCAGGGCTTCAGGAGAGAACCCGGCTTCAAGGAATACCTGCCGCAAAGACTCCGCATAGGCGGGCACCAGTCCCTGCCCGTGTGCAGTCTCGCGACGGATCCCATCGCGGAGTAGTGCAACGGCTCGTTCGCTATAAAACGCAACGGCATCGTCCTTGCCAGCAATGCTATGCGGCACTGTCAGCACAGTGGTGGCGCAGAAGAAGATGAAACTGCGGCAGAGATTGTTCATGAGGCTGTCCTTTGCGCTGTGTGGTCACAACCTGCAGAGTCGGAGGGGAGACGTGCTGAAGGCTTTGGCGGACCTTTTTGATATCTCATAAGAGCAAAGCAATATAGCATCGATTGCTTCTATTACCGTCCCTTTTGACGCCGCACTGATGTGTTGACCTAGAGTGTTTTGAGCGCGGTCCTTTCAGGCGTCAATTTTTCTTCCCACCATCAGCGGCTTCGGTTACATTTTCGACCATTCAGGCGGTTGCGGGGTCGTAAGATCCAGCGCGCCTCCAGCACAAGAATGCGCGATGCCCGGCACCGCGGATCACGCGGCCACCACGGTGGTTTGGCGAGGGAGATTTGCATCGTGATGTCGCAACACGATCTTTCCGCGGCGCTATTGGCCCCCGATTTTTATCACTACGCAGCCGCGCCGATCGCCGCTATCACCGAAGGCGATGACGCACTGGTTGTCAGTTGGCCTGATGGCCGTCAGTTGAGCTGCCATCGGTTCTGGCTTCGGGAAAATACGTTAGGTCATGGTGGCATCGACCTCGCCACTCGCGAGGGCATCATGGATCCCGCTGAGTTATCAGACGCGATGCAAATCGCGGCATTTGAGCTCACCGAATCGGGTGACCTGCGCGTGACGTGGGCCCCCGAGGGTGTTGATGAGCCTGTGGTGAGCACCTATCACTCAGGCTGGCTAAAGCACATTGCAGAGGGGCAGCACTTACCCGAGAGTTGGGTGCCGGCACCCGAGGCCTGGAACGCTTCAACCCTGTCGGCGCCGCCGCGCCGTCACGCTGACACGGTGCTCAAAGATGACGATGCGCTCTGCGACATGCTTAACGATTTGTTGCGCTGGGGTGTCTGTGTGGTGGAGCAGGCGCCTAGCGCACCTGGTTTTCTTAACGAGCTCGCCGCGCGCATTGGGCCTGTGCGTGACAGCAACTTTGGCTCGTTGTGGGATGTTAAAGCCGACGTGAATCTGGCGGGGGATGCCAAAACCAACACCACGGCCAACACGGGTTTTCGGCTGGGCCCCCACACCGACCTGCCCACCCGGGAAATCCCGCCGGGCTTTCAGTTTTTGCATTGCCTGATCAACGAAGCCGACGGCGGCGAATCGACGCTGACCGATGGTGCCGCATTGATTGAAGAACTCAAGGCGACCCGGCCGGATGACTACGAGATCCTGAGCACCCGGCGCTGGGTGTTTTTTAACCGCGGCCCCGGTATTGATCACCGGTTCTCGGCGCCTATCATCGACCCGCTGGTTGGTGACGGTGTGCCGACGATTCGCGCGTTCTATCCGGTGCGTGCCTTCCCCGATATGCCTGACGCCGATGTGGGCGAGGCCTATGCTGCGCTGCGGCGCTTTCATGCGTTGGCCGATCACCCCCAGTTTGAACTGACCTTCCGGCTCGGCTCCGGTGACATCATGTGCTTTGACAATCGTCGGATAATGCACGGTCGCAAGGCGTTTTCAGGCTCGGGTCAGCGCCACCTGCAGGGGGTGTATATTGATCGCGACGAGATCTTGTCTACGGCACGGGCGGTTAATAGGGCCCGGGCTGCACGCCATGCACCTTAACGCATCATTAGTTATGCAGAGCCTATACCCATAACGAATCATCAGGGGACACATCATGCCATTGGCCATGCGAGAGAAAGTTTTCATTACCGCGGCGTTGACGGGCTCCGGCAGTACGCAGGACCGCAGCGACAAGGTGCCGCGCAGCCCTGAGCAAATCGCGAGCGCTGCGATCGATGCGGCCAAAGCGGGCGCGGCAGTGGTGCATTGCCATGTGCGTGACCCGGAAACGGGCACCCCGGATCGGGCCGTACACCTTTACCGCGAGGTGGTGGAGCGTATTCGGGAGTCTGATACCGATGTTGTGATCAATCTCACCGCCGGGATGGGAGGCGATATTGTTTTTGGCCCCACTAGCGCACCGCTGCCACTGAGCGAGCAGGGGACCGATATGGTCTCGGCAGCGGAGCGCGTCGCGCACCTGGAGGCCTGCCTGCCTGAAATCGCGACGCTCGATTGCGGCACCATGAATTTTGCCGAGGCCGATTATGTGATGACCAACACGCCCGGCATGCTGCGGGATATGGCAAGCCGTATGGCGGCGCTGGATATTCGCATCGAGATTGAAGCATTCGATACGGGGCATCTGTGGCTGGCGACGCAGTTGGTCAGCGAAGGTCTTATTCCGGCACCGGTAATGGTGCAGCTCTGTATGGGGATTCCCTGGGGTGCGCCCGATGACCTCAACACCTTTGTGGCGATGGTGAATAACGTGCCGCAAGACTGGATCTACTCGGCGTTCTCCATTGGTCGTCACCAAATGGCCTATGTTGCCGCGGCCGTGTTGTCTGGGGCCAATGTGCGTGTGGGCCTTGAAGATAACCTTTGGCTGGAACGCGGCCGGCTCGCCACCAACGTTGAGTTGGTGGCGCGGGCGGTCACGATTATCGAAGCCATGGGTGTGGGGATCATGACCCCCGAGGAGGTGCGTGCTGAGCTCCAGCTGACCAAACGGGCATTACCCTGATGCCGACAGCCGCGATAGTAGGAGGGGGTGTTATCGGTTCGGCCTGGGCCTCCCGGTTTTTGTTATATGGGTGGGATGTTCGCTTCTTTGACCCTGCGCCCAATGCCGAGGCGGTGCTTAACCAGGTCTTGCATAAAGCGCGGCGTTGGGTGCCGCAGATCATCGATACCCTCCCTAGCGAGGGCTCGTTCACGGTATGTCGCGACTTAGCTGATGCAGTAGCGGGCGCCGACTGGATACAGGAATCCACCCCGGAGCGCCTTGAGATTAAACACGCGGTGCTGGGCCAGATTCAGGCCGCCTGTGCTCCCACAGCGATCATCGGTTCTTCGACCTCGGGATTCATGCCTTCGGAATTACAGGAAGGGTCTGACCGACCAGAGCAAATTTTGGTGGCACACCCCTACAACCCCGTTTATCTATTGCCCATTGTCGAAGTGGTGCCGTCGACGGTGGTGCCTGAAGAACGGGTGCAGCGAGCTGAAGCGAACCTGCGCGATATTGGTATGAAACCGATTACGCTTCGCGCAGAGATTCCGGCCCACGTGGGTGATCGGTTACTCGAAGCGGTCTGGCGCGAAGCACTCTGGCTGATCAAAGACGGTGTGGCGACGACTGAGCAGATCGACGACATCATGACCCATGGCTTTGGCTTGCGGTGGGCGCAGAAAGGACTCTTTGAAACCTACCGGACGGCAGGCGGCGAGGCCGGCATGAAGCATTTTCTCGAGCAGTTTGGGCCGTGCTTGCAATGGCCCTGGACGAAACTGACCGATGTGCCGGATCTGGATGATAATTTGATTAATCTCATTGTGTCACAGTCAGATGCGCAAGCGACCGGCCGGTCAGTGAGTGAGCTCGAGGATGAGCGGGATGCGAATCTGGTGGCGATTCTCAAAGCGCTGCGACATGAGGACAGTGCGGCCGGCGCCTTTTTAAATCAGCTTGCGTCCGTTGAGGCGCGTTAGTAACAGGGCGCTAAGGATCCGGCCCGAAGGTCAGGTTTGCTTGCGCCCCGCAAGAGGAGCGCCGGGTCTCAGTGAATCTGTGGCGACAAAATTCATTCAGGCAAGCGGACAGGGCGCCGCGTCGGGGACAGAGGCTGCCCGTGGCTGAGGCATCGCTTGCTACGGGGCTGGGCCGTCTGCAGTCCTCACAGGTCTGTGCTCACCGGGGGGTTAGCGGTCATTACCCCGAAAACACGCAGGCTGCCTTTGATGCGGCTGCAGCGCTGGGCGCGGGATGGATCGAGACTGATGTGCAGCAGCTTGCTGACGGCCAGCTGGTAATTTTCCACGACGAAACGCTCGGCCGTACCGCCCGTGGCGAGGGCGACATCCGCGAGATGACTTGGCCCGAGGTCGCCGTGCTCGATGTGGGAAGCTGGAAGGGATTCGCGTTTGCCGGTGAGCGGCCCATTCGCCCCAACGAGCTGATGATCTGGCAGTTAGCCGCCCCGGATCGCCCGACCATTATCTGGGAGATTAAATGCGAGGACGGCTGCCCCAGCGCCGCCCAGCGGGTCGCCGGCGCATTGGCCGCAGAGATCGAGGCGCATCCTGAGCATCGCTGTGTGGTCTCCAGTTTTAACCGCGAGTCACTGATTGCGATTCGTCCGTTGCTTCCGACGACACCCATGGCGTTAATTGTTGAGGCGCTGCCAACCGATGCCATCAGTTTTTGCCGGGAACAGGGCCTTGAGGGCCTGCACCTGGATGGCCATCAGCTGGATGCCAGCTCGGCGCAGCGCATCTTGTCAGCGGGTCTGGCATTGCGCTGTTACACCATCAATTCAGAGACAGAAGCGATGCGCTTGTTGGAGATGGGGGTCGAGGTGATCATGACCGACTTCCCCGAGCGTTTTCTTACGGCCCACGAGCCGTAATCGCGTTGCCGGCAGGTCCGGAAGAAACACTTGCTTGCATACGGCAGAGGCGAGATGCGCAGCGCTCCTGCGCGATGGAGATCAATCAGTCAGGGTGCCCAAATCAAAGCCACTGTGACTGGATTTATTGTTCAACCAGTTGGTGCGCCACACTTCTCGTGAGACGGTTCCTACGGGGACTGGTTCTCGTTGATAGCCGTTCTGACAGGTAATGAGCGGCGCGACTACGACGTCGTGCCGAGGCACCATGAAAAACGGAAAGCTATAACGCTCCTGTCCTGAGGTGTTAACAACTTTGTGGGGCGTTGAAACAAACAGCCCTCCCGACCAGAGCTCGAGCAAGTCGCCAATGTTGACGACCATGGTGCCCGGTGGCGCGGAGACCTCCAACCACTCCTTTGAATCTCGCGGGCGCAGCCATAGCCCGCCCACTGGATCGGGAAAGAGCAGTGTCAGCGCGTCAGTATCCTTATGCGGATGAATCCCGAAGCCATCGCTACCGGCGGTGGCCGGCGGGTAGTGGAGCAGCGTCATGTTGGTCAGCGGGTATTCAAACAGTGACAAAAAAGCTGATTCGTCAACGTCCATGATGCGGGCAATGAGCCGCAGCAGCCGCTCACCGGCCGCGTTGCAGGCACGCCAGAACGCCAGTACCGCCGCTTTAAGCGCATCGCCATCCGGTGGCCATTGGTTGGGCCCGTAAAGATCGCACTGAGCACGAATGGCATCGTTGGCCTCGATCTCCAGATGTAACTTATAGCCCTCGTACTGATCCGCGGCAGTGCCCGGGTGATCGCGCGCGGCATTGGGGGAGAAAAAACCGAGGGGAATGTAGCCGCGATAATTCTCGGGCTCAATACTATCTGCCAGCTTGTCGGGCAGCGGACGATCAAAGTACTTCACCGTCTGATCTCGTAATTCACCGACCAGCGCTTCAGGTACGCCGTGTCCGGCAACCAGCACAAAACCGATCTCGCACAAGGCCTGTGCGAGCTCTGGGATGATGTGCTCATCTTGATTGCGCAGATCGATGAGTGGGATTGAGGCGGCAGGTGTCATTGGGATTCGTTCAGGCCAGTAGGCCAACATGGGCCGTGCAGCCACAATAATTTGGCGTCTGCAGATCATCATTGATTTTTCGCCCGGGAGTAAAGCTTTTCGATAACGGCACTATCGCGCCGTGTTCTGCACTCGGCATAATGCAGACCGGGTTATGACGAGAAGCCGCGAATGAAACTGCCGCTTAACACCGTCAAGAGCATAATAGATCATTGTCGCGATTGCCTCTCGTGGGAATCCCGGCTTATCAGCTTGCGGGGGATAGAGGCAATGCGCATTGCGCGCGCTGTGGCATCTGCCGCGATCCTGTGGATGAGTTTCGCTGGTTTATGCTCTGCAACTACTGCGAGCGCCACGCCCAAGGCGATTTTTGTGATTCTCGACGGTATTCCGGCTGATGTCATCGAGCGCGTCTCCACCCCCACGATCGACGCGATTGCATCACAAGGCGGATACACCCGGGCAGTGACGGGCGGTCCTGTAGGCCAGCCCGGAGAGACACCGACAGTCTCGGCACCCGGCTACATGAGCCTTGTTACCGGCACCTGGGCCAATAAGCACAATGTGTATGACAATTATGATTTGTCACCCAATTACGATTATTGGAACCTGTTTCGGCTCGTAAAGCACGAACGCCCAGCGTTGCGGATTGGAATCTTTTCTACATGGATTGATAACCGTACGGTACTGTTGGGTGAGGGCAAGCCTGAGGCAGGCGGGTTTTTGTTCGATCACGTGATTGACGGTCTTGAGTTAGATACGGCGCGCTTCCCCACGCAACCAATGGATCGACAAATAGCCTTGGTGGATGGGGCTATTGCTGATGAGGGCGCGACAGTAATTGCTCATGAGGCTCCCGATTTGTCATGGTTCTATCTTCAGTACACTGATGACATCGGCCATGAATACGGCGACGGCCCAGAGTTTGATCAGGCCGTGATGGATATGGATGCCCACCTCGGGAAGGTTTGGGCGGCGGTGTCAGCGCGTCAGCAGGCCTATGACGAGGATTGGTTGGTGATAGTAACCACCGATCATGGTCGCGACGGAGAAACGGGTCGCGAACACGAGGGGCACACCGAGCGAGAGAGAACGATCTGGATTGCCTGCAATAGTCAGCGACTTTCGCCGAAGTTCAAAGATATGCCCGAAATGGTGGACATCTATCCTTCCATCGCCCAACACATGGGGATTACGATCCCGGAAGCCATTGCAAGTCAACTGGACGGCCGGTCTTTTATCGATTAGGGGTAGCGCCATGAACGAGTATGACTACATTATTGTCGGTGCCGGGTCCGCGGGATGCGTGTTGGCCAACCGGCTCAGTCACGACCCGGCCAACCGGGTGCTGTTGATCGAAGCAGGTGCTGACGATCGCAGTTTATTCATCCGAATGCCGACTGCGCTCTCTATTCCGATGAATACGCCGCGATATAACTGGGGTTACTGGGGGCAACCTGAACCGTATCTTGACGGTCGCAGAATGGATTGCGCCCGTGGCAGAGTCCTGGGTGGTTCGTCAGCAATCAATGGCATGGTGTATGTCCGGGGCCACCCTCAGGATTTCGAAGAGTGGGTGACCGCCGGCGCTACCGGATGGAGTTACGCCGATTGTTTGCCCTATTTTAAGCGTGCAGAGCGCTGGATGGGTGGAGGAGACACCTACCGCGGTGGGTCGGGCCCGGTCGATACCTGCAACGGGAATAACATGCGCAACCCGCTGTATCGAGCGTTTATCGATGCCGGCCGAGAGGCCGGATATGGTGTCACCGACGACTACAACGGCTATCGTCAGGAAGGGTTTGGGCCGATGCACATGACAGTGCGTAACGGCGAGCGCTGCTCCACAGACTTGGCATATCTCGAGCCCGCCAGGCTGCGACCCAATCTCACCATCCTGACCAAGGTCGAGGTTAACAAGCTCGCCTTTTCGGGGCTACGGGTCACAGGCGTGCAGTATCGCAGGGACGGGCAGGATTTCAGGGTCAACGCGCAACGGGAGGTCATTCTCTGCGCGGGGTCAATCGGCTCTCCTGCCATACTACAGCGCTCCGGTGTGGGGCCCATGTCCGCGTTGTTCTCTGCCGGGGTACCTGTTCGTTACGACTTGCCGGGTGTGGGGGAGAACTTGCAGGACCATTTGGAAGTTTATTTTCAGTACCGGTGTCGAAAGCCCATCACCGTGAACGGACACCTCGGATTGCTTGCCAAGTTTCGGATTGGCGCGCAGTGGGTGTTAACCAAGACCGGTCTTGGTGCAACCAATCATTTTGAATCCTGCGGTTTTATTCGGTCCCGGGCCGGCATTGAATGGCCAGACATTCAGTATCATTTTCTGCCTGCTGCTATCCGCTATGACGGTCGGGCCGCCTTCGAGGGGCACGGTTTTCAGGTTCATGTTGGCCCCAACAAACCCGACAGTCGGGGCCATGTGCGAATCTCCGGACCAGAGCCAGAGCGTCCGCCTCTGATACAGTTCAACTATCTGTCAACCGAAAAGGATTTGGCAGACTGGCGGAGTTGCCTGCGGCTGACGCGAGAAATTCTTCAGCAGCCAGCGATGGATACATACCGAGCCGAGGAGATTCAGCCGGGCATTGATCTATCGGATGATACGGCGGTTGATGCGTGGGTTCGCCGGAATGTTGAGACGGCCTATCATCCCTCCTGTACCTGTCGCATGGGTGCCGAGGAGGATGAGCAGGCCGTGGTCGATCCAGAGTGCCGAGTGCGTGGATTGCGCGGAGTCCGGGTAGTGGATTCCTCTATCTTTCCCACTATTCCCAACGGCAATCTTAATGCGCCCACGATCATGGTCGCCGAACGTGCGGCTGATTTAATTTTGGGCAGAGAGCCCTTGAAAGAAGACGTCTCGGTGTGGAGCGCACCCGAGTGGCGCACTCGGCAGAGAGAGGGTGATCCCGTCAGATCGATACCCCCAGGCCCTGCGCGTTTAATCTGAAGCGAGACTTGCGATGAACGCCATTTTGTCCGCTGCGATTGTCATCACATTGTTGACTTCACTGTTTATCGTTATCCGTTACCGGAAGTTGAGAATCAGCGGCGCGACACCGATTCCTCTGGTGACGTTCATGGCAATTTTGTTTACCTCGGGGCTCGACGTGGGATTGATCATGTTCCCGATGGTGGACTTTGAAATGTTCGCGACCGAGCCGGACTACACCTTCGCCAACCCCCTTGCTCTCGAGTTCGGTTTTTGGGGGTTCCTCGTATGGGGGTTTTACTTTCTAACGACGTTCTACTTTTGCGTCATCGAGCCGAAACTTCAACTGTTTGAACTCCCCCTGATCAAGCTGATCAATAACCTCACGATTGTGGGAACCTGTGCGTTTACCGGGTATCTGTTTTTGCACTATCTTCCCGATTACGTGGCAGGTATTCCCGACCTGGTGCGATTTGCACTGGTTGCTGCAACCGTATTGGTGGCAGTCATTTCCAGTACGCAAATTCGCTTTGTAAAAGTGCTCAGTTTGATTTCAAGCGCTCTGTTTTTTGCATTGATTGCCGGAGCCTTTTTGGCCTCGGACATGGGCGGGGCAGGGTTGCTGGTATCGGCGAGGTTATTGGGTGATTACTTTGGCCAGCTCAATCAGTTTGTATTGCCGGTCAACGATTATCACGCCTTTTACCTGTTCTGGTGGTTTGCTTGGAGCATTATGATCGGCCAGTTTGTGTCGCGTTTTGTGGGGGGCATCAGCACGGGGCAATTACTCGTCTTGTTGTTGGTTGTGCCTTCCATTCCCATCGCGCTCTGGTTCTCGGTGTTGTACTGGTATTTCGCCAACGCAGTCTCCATAGCGGGCCCAATGAGCTGGGCGATGATGGGTATCGGCATTTTGTTTGTAGTGAACTCCCTCGATTCTCTTACCCGGCTCTACACCCAGAATTTGGGTCTTACAGTAGAGCGCTTGGGCACGGGCCGTTATATCGCGTCGAACTGGTTGATCCTGTATGTCTTGTTGCTCGCCTTTCAGTTCACGCCTTTTAAGATCGAGTGGGTTGGCCTGACGGTGATTGGGATTTATGCGGCAGTCTACGGATTGGTCTTTGTGCGCCGCGCCAGTCTTCGGTCACTGCCCCTGTGACGGCCCCAATGTAGTGAGGGCTTGATAGGTCGCCACTTTAAGGTTGAAGCGGTGCTGATCACTGTGCGGTGAGCCCATAATCTGGGTCATAAAGATAACGATCAGATCTTCCTCGGGATCAATCCAGAATTTGGTATTGGCGATGCCACCCCAGGAATACTCGCCCTTCGACGAGATGACCTGTGATTGCGCCGGGTCAGTAATCACGCCGAAGCCCAGACCAAAGGACTGCCCGGGGTAAAGATGTGACGCCGGGTATTCTGTCGCACCATTGTTTCTCACCTCAGGTGTGAGGCGAGCCATGGTCATGGTTTGCACGGTTTTGGGTCCCAGTATCCGCGCCCCATCAAGACTGCCGCCCCCGCGCAGCATCTCGCAGAATCGCCAATAGTCCCGGGCTGTCGAGACCAGGCCGCCGCCCCCTGAAAATAAGGTCACGCTAAAGGGCGGGGGTATCATTCCGTCTGGTACCGGGACGATTTGCTGCTTCTCGGCACTCCAGAGATGGTTTTGTGCCAGTCGGTGTGCTTTCTCTGAGGGCACATTGAAAAACGTGTCGTGCATTGCAAGCGGTTCGAAAATGCGCTCCTGAAAAAACTGCGCCAGGGTCTGGCCACTCAGTCGTTCGATCAGTGCGCCCAAAACATCGGTTGCCACACTGTAGTGATAGCGCGTGCCCGGCTCAAAACGGAGCGGGAGGGTGGATAGCTTGTCGATAAACGCATCGAGGTCGGGGCTCTGGTACAGCGCAGCGTCTCGGTAGGCGCGTTCCACCGGGTGTTCAACGTGCCAGCCGTTGGTGAGCCCCGCGGAGTGTGTCATCAGTTGCTCGATGGTCATGGGTGCCTTGTGTGCCACCGACTCGCCGCCGATCATCAACGCCATTCCGGCAAGCTCCGGTAGGTATTTGGCGACCGGCTCACCCAGATGGAACGCGCCTTCTTCGTAAAGCATCATCGCCGCTACCGTGGTGATTGGCTTGGTCATGGAATAGATCCGGAATAGCGCATCGTTATCCATAGGACGATCATCGTCGAGCCCATAGCGACCCGCGGATTCGAAGTGCACGATCTGCCCGTGTCGGGCGACCAGGGTGACAGTGCCGATCAGCCTGCCCTCGGCAATCTCGCGGTCGACAAATTGGGAGAGTCTGGCGAGCCGGTCACCAGAAAAGCCGGCAGCACCGAGGTCGACGTCTGCCGACGCACCACCCTGTAGCGGAGCAACGACAAACCATAGGCAAAGTAATAAGCGATTCTTCATCATGGCTAACTCAAAACGCAGGACGGGTATGGCGGCAGTCTGTGTCGACCGAGAAGATGAAGTCAATCCGCTGCGGCGCCAGGTGGGGCAGGTGATCAGGTTGCGGTTGTGTAAATCGAGCGTTGCGATTCGAAGTGGGTGTTCTCGCCGTAACCTGATCGGCGATAGCTGAAGTAAGCGATGCTGCGACGACTGTCGGATTCGTTACCCAGCCCGCGGTGCAAAATACGATCATCAAATATGAGGCACGCGCCCGCGCTCAGCGGATAGGAAGTCTGTTCGGGCACGTTTTCCTGTGTTCCTGCGACTAGCTGTTCGGGGCAGGTTGTCTCGTGCTGGTAAACTAACTCATCGCTGACAAGCCGCGGGTTGCGCAGGTGATTGGTGAGCCGGTGCGAGCCGCTCGCAAATTCGGTAGGCCCCATTGCCAGCGGGATATCGTGGAGCGCGACCATGATATTGAGCGCGTGGGGCGGGCGATGCTCGGCAGCCACGTGCGGCGAATCAATATGCCAGCACTGGGCGGAGCTGCCCGGATCTGAATACACCACCCCACTAAAAGAATGTTCCGCATCATCGCCCAGGATGTCGGCAACCAGAGGCCGCCAGGGCAGTGACCGGTCTTCGACACCGAACTCGGACGGTGATATGGGAATGTCCCAGCGGCCTGGCGATCGCTGCACGATTTCGAAAAATCCGGCCGCGCTGCCAATACCGATCGCCTGGGTACCGAGTGCCTCTGTGATTTCCCGGCTGCGGCGGTGCGATACATTGAGGAGGTGCGTCACCATACTCGCGTCGCACAAGTCGGCTGCCACGGCAAACCCATCGATCCTTAATCGCCGGCGGATGTCGTCGATCGACGTGACCGTTGATCGTGTGTTGTTAGTGTTCATGAGTGCCCTTCATGTGTGCCCCATGGGAAGTATGCTACGCGACACTGATGGCATTACGGTGTCGCCGTAACCCTCTTTTATCCAGCGCCCACTTCGCATCGCCCTTGCCACTCTCTGCGTTATTCCGCTGTGCCGCCTCAGTGGAGTCGCACGTCCTGTTTACGTAACGCCGCCTGAAGCTGCTCAATATCCAGCGCCTCGAACTCGAGGTCCTGCTGCGCCGCTATCGCCGCGGCCACGCCCGCACCCTGACCGGTGACAGTGCAACACATCATATTGCGGGTGGCGGCGTGGCTCACCCGATCGCCGCCGGTGATTCTCCCCGCGCAAATCATATTCTTGACACCTTTGGGCAGCAGTGTGCGATAAGGCACCTGAAAGTATCTGCCGGTGGTTGGCAAAATCAGAATGCCGTAGCCATCGATGAATTCCGGAAAGATGCCGATGCTGTCTTCAAACCGCCCCTGATCGCGAACATCCTGTTCGCTCATGTTGTAGCGCGCGTCGATTTTTCGCGTATCACGGATGCCCAGCGTCATGCCGAAGTTGCGTAGCTTGGCCCCCTCGCAGCCCGGGGTGTAGCGCTTGAGCGCCTCTATCGCCAGCATGGCCTGCTTGCGGCCCTCCATCTCGCCCCGGGTGAGGTCATCGGGGTCGGTGCCGTCGTAACCCAGTAAGTGCACGAGGTTAAGGTAGGTGAGATCACCGCTGTCATAAAGCGCGCCCCAGGTGCCGGCGATGGTGTCGAGATGCTTCGGGATCAAACCCGCTTCGCGGGCTTGCTCAAAAGGTTTGCGCAGAAACGGAGAGAACATTTCGTCCTCTTTGCCCGTGGTTTCAACCGTCCACTGTCCATAGGCCCAATCTCGGTAGGTTTGTGGGTCGGCTTTTACGTGCTCAATAAATCGGGATTTGTTAACGCCAGACATCGAGAACATCACCGACGCGCCGATCATGTCTTCCTTGGCTTGCTTGATGGTGAGGGCGCCCGCGCGGTGGGCAACATCGGCATCGCCGGTCGCATCTATCACGCGCTTGGCCAGAATGGCCTCTCTCCCCGCTTTGCTCTCGACAATGACGCCTTTGATCGTATCACCTTCCATGATCGGGGCTACAAACATCCGGTGTAGCATGGGGGTAATGCCCGCGTCTTTAACCAGCGTATCGGCGACCCACTTGAATGCTTCACCATCGATGGCATGGCTGTCGGATTGCGGTTCCTTGACCGACGCGCCCATGGATTTGGCGCGCTCTTCGAATTCGATACCGACCCCCTCGGAGTCGACGGTTTTCTCGTGCCGATACCACGCAAATCCCTCCACACCGACCGCAGTGATATTGCCGCCAAAGCAACCAAAGCGCTCTAGTAGGGTTACCGAGGCGCCGGCGCGCGCCGCGCCGAGTGCCGCCGCAAGCCCTCCCGGCCCTGAGCCCACTACAAGTACTTCGGTCTCGTGGATGACAGGCGTCTCTCTTGGGGGCTCATTGATTTTCATCGCCATGTGCTCTGTATTGCGTTAAACGGGGCTCGGTCATCTTACTGCCGAGAAGCGCGGCAGGTCACGTGAGGGTATTCGAGCAGGTTACCCTGCGCTTTACGCTTAATTTGACCGGTTTCATTAATGATCTGCGGTTGTGACAAAATGCGGATCGTATGGCGCTTGCCGGTGAGTAATTTCCAGCCGACAGTAGCCTCCGCGAAATACCATGGCCATCAAAGGCGTTTTAGGGTGAATGACGTAAACGAAAATACGGGCAACCTTGCCGAGGCAATGGGTCACGCCAAAAACTTGCTGGCTGAGGATCCTCAGCAGGCCATCATCCAGTTGCAAGAAGTGTTGGCGGTAGTGCCGGATTACCCTCCCGCCCTGTTAATGAAAGCCGTTGCCAGCAATCTTATTGATGGGCCTGAGGCAGCCTTGGAGTTGCTGGCTTCTTTGTCTGCTAGGCACCCTGAATGGTCGGCGGTTCAATTTGAATACGCCAAAACACTCGGCGGGCTCCAGCGCGGCGCCGACGCCATCACTGCGCTTGAGAAAGTCGTTGCGCTGGAGCCCGAACATCCGGAGGCTTGGCGCGTGCTTGCCGATCATCTTGCGGCGGTGGGGGAGCAGGAGAGGAGTGAATCTGCTTATCTAAGGCACTTACGCTGCTCCACTCAAAATAAAGACCTGCAGCTCGCTGCCAAGGCAATGATCGACAATGACTTATCAGTCGCGGAGAGGGTGCTTAAATCCCACCTCAAACATAGCCCTACCGATGTGACCGCAGCACGTATGCTGGCAGAGGTTGCCGTGCGGGTTGGGCGCAACGAGGAGGCGCTGTCGCTACTGGCGTATTGCCTGGAACTTGTTCCCGGATTCTCGGGAGCACGTTATAACCTGGCTGTTCTGCTTCATCGCACTAACAAATCAAACGAAGCACTTGTTGAGGTGGAACGGCTGCTGGGAGAGGATCCCAGGCGGCCGGGATACCGAAATCTGGCGGCGGTGATTTGCAGCAGAATTGGCGAATATGAGCGATCCAGTCAGCTGTATCGCGCATTACTAGAGGAGTATCCAGAGAACGCCAAGGTGTGGTTGAGCTATGCCCATGTTCTCAAGACCGAAGGCAAACGGGAGCCGTGTGAAGCGGCTTACCGTGGGGCGATAGAGCGCGACGCGAGCTTTGGCGAGGCCTACTGGAGCTTGGCAAACCTCAAGACTTTTCGTTTTACCGAGCACGATATCGCGCAAATGAACGAGCAGATCCAGCGACCGGAAATCGATCTGAGTAGCCAGGTACAGTTTCACTTTGCACTGGGGAAGGCCGCTGAGGACAGCGGAGAGCACGACTTGTCTTTTTCGCATTATGCAAAGGGCAACGCGCTCCAAAAATCCACTGTCAACTATCAACGGTCGCAGAATACTGCTCGCGTTGAAAGGATGAAGTCTCGGTTCACGGAGGATTTTTTCAAGGAGCGCGCGGGTATGGGATGTCGTGATGGCGGACCGATCTTTATCGTGGGCATGCCAAGAGCGGGTTCAACGCTACTCGAGCAAATTCTGGCGAGCCATTCTCAGGTAGAGGGCACCACGGAGTTACCCGACATTATCACTTTGGCCAAAGAGCTCCGATCACAGGCCACTGAGGATGAGATGGGTGCTTACGATGGTGTGCTGGCGAGGATGACCCCCGACGAATTGGTCGCCCTAGGGCGCCAGTATTTGGAGCGCACACTAATTCATCGTAAAACCGATCGCCCCTTTTTCATTGACAAGATGCCCAATAATTTTCTTCACATCGGTTTGATACAGGTTTGTCTGCCCAACGCCAGGATCATCGATGCGAGACGACATCCACTGGCCTGTTGTTTCTCCAACTTCAAACAGTATTTTGCACGGGGGCAAAATTTCAGCTACTCCCTTGAGGACGTCGGCCATTTTTACCGCGATTACGTAACCCTGATGGCCCACTATGACGCCGTTCTCCCCGGCAGAATTCACCGAGTTATCTACGAGTCTTTGGTTAACGATATCGAAACGGAAGTTCGTTCGGTGCTCGACTACTGCGGACTCCCGTTTGAAGAAGCCTGTTTACGGTTTTTTGAGAACAAAAGACCTGTTCGTACCGCGAGTTCAGAACAGGTCAGGCAGCCTATTTACCGGGAGGGAGTCGAGCAATGGCGGGCCTACGACGCTCATCTGGCGCCTCTGAAGGCGGCATTGGGCGACGTTTTAACCGCGTACCCCCATGCCCCGACAGCCCGATGACGGCTCTGATACCTGTATTTTGACATAGCCAGAAGACCTTCCGGCTCATTGCGCATTTACACGGAGGCCCAATAATCGTATAAACCTGAAGGGTTTTTCCCTGAAACCAAAAAAGTTATTAAATGGAGCCGATTCATCATGTCAAAATTAATCGCTAGCTCTCGAGGCGGTAAAGACCGTTTCGTTAAAGCACCGTTGGTGGCTGCATTAATTGCTGCCAGTCCCGCACTTTACGCACAGCAGGGCGGTCTGGAAGAAGTCGTTGTGACAGCCCAAAAGCGGGCGCAGAACCTGCAGGACGTGCCGATCAGTATCGAAACCCTGAGCACTCAGAAGATTGCCGAATTGGGTATCCAAGATTTCAGTGATTACGCGAGAATGTTACCCAGCATCTCGGTGCAACCGCCTGCCGCAGGTGGTGTGGGTTTCTTCCCCGTGTATATGAGAGGCATTGTTACGGGGGAAGATGGTCAGGCCACGACGTCTCAACCTAGCGTGGGTATGTATCTCGACGAGCAGCCGATTACTACCATTCAGGGTAATCTGGATATTCACATGTACGACATTGCGCGTATCGAGGCGCTCTCGGGCCCGCAAGGCACGCTTTACGGTGCCAGCTCGCAGGCGGGCACAATCCGAATCATCACCAATAAACCTGATCCGAGCGGATTTTCTGCTGCCTATGGTTTGGAGGGCAATATCGTAGACGGGGAAGACTCGGGCTACACCGCTGAGGGTTACATCAATGTGCCGATCGGGGAGAACGCGGCCATTCGGTTGGTGGGCTGGATGCGAGAAGACGCGGGTTGGATCGATAACAAGCGCGGCACGCGAACCTTTCCTGGCGTGGCCAGCACGACCGCCGATGACATCACCGTTGACAATGCAGCGCTGGCCAAAGACGACTACAACACCGTCGAGACTCAGGGTGCGCGTTTGTCCATGCTGATTAACCTCAACGACAACTGGACAATCACGCCACAGGCGCAATATCAAAAGCAAGAGGGTAAGGGTTCTTGGGGTGCCGACATGAGTGATTTCGTCAGTGATGACGACGCCGTGACACACTTCAAGGAGGAGTTTACTGACGACGAGTGGTATCAGATCGCGATGACCATTGAGGGCACGATCGGCAACTTCGATGTGGTCTACGCCGGTGCCTATCTTGACCGTGAGGTGGACGGCTCGTTTGACTATTCTGACTACTCTTACTGGTATGACACTATCTACACCACCGGTTATTACGCAGATCTCCACTTCCTCAGCAGCGGGGATCGCAGCGTAGCGAACCAATTTGCAACCGGGGGCGGAAGCGTCTTCGACGATGCTGGTACTCGCATCATGCCGGGTGCACGGTTCGTTAATGATGATGGATACGAGAAGACCAGCCATGAAATCCGCATCAGCTCGTCTCAGGACGCGCGCGTGCGCTTTCAATTGGGCGCGTTCTACCAGAAGCAGGAACACGACTTTCAACAACGTTGGTTGATTGAGGGACTCGCTCCTTCTATGTGGCCCAATCAGGGAACTGATCAGCGCTTTAAAGACATTGTGTACCTCAACAGCCTGTTCCGAACGGATGAAGACGAGGCGTTTTTCGGTAGCGTGAGCTTTGACGTGACCGATCGCCTTGAGGCGACATTTGGCGCGCGCTACTTCAAGCCCGAAGTGACGGTTGAGGGGTTCTACGGTTTTGGTCTCGGTTTTTCTAGTGCAGATACTTTTGGATATAACGTTTGGTCGGGTACCGGGGAAAGACAGTGCGCCACCCAAGACGACTGGAATGGCAAGCCTTGTAAGAACGTGGAAAAGGGTATCTCGGAAAGTGAGCAGGTTTACCGTGCCAATCTCACCTGGAAGATTACAGATGATCACATGGTCTATGGCACCTGGTCTGAGGGGTATCGCCCTGGTGGTATCAATCGGATACCCGCTGCCGGAAATTACATCTCAGACTTCCTGACTAATTATGAGATTGGTTGGAAAACGACCTGGGCCGACGGCCGCTTGCAGTTTAATGGTGCCGCATTTATGCAGGAATGGGAGGATTTTCAGGTCTCATTTGTTGGCGCCAATGCCATCACTCAGGTGGATAACGGGCCGACAGCGGATGTTAACGGTATCGAAGGGCAACTCCAGTGGTTGCCAGTTGACTCTTTGAACATCTCAGCGTCCTTTATGTTTCTCGACAGCGAGCTGCAATCTGACTATTGCGTTGCGTGTGAATCTGACGGCTCCTCCTGGGCGCCGAAAGGGACCAAATTGCCGATCGCCGCTGATTTCAAGGGTAATCTGGTCGCGCGATATAGCTTCAATATGGGTGGATTTGACGCCCATTTTCAGGGTGCTGTCTCTCACGAGGGATCTCGTAACTCGGATATTCGTGTGCGCCATAATGAAATAAAGGGGGAGATGCCTTCTAACACGTTCATGGATGTCTCGGCTGGCATTCGCAACGACAGATATGCGTTAGAGCTGTATGTGAGTAACCTCACTGACGAGGACGCACCGCTTTACTACACCTCTCAGTGTGCTACCGGCACTTGCGGGTCTCAGCAATACGGAGTTCGGGCGCGGCCAAGAACAATCGGTATTCGCTGGTCTCAGGAGTTCTGATCATTTGACGCCAGTTATAGGGCAATAAAAAAAGGCCACCCAAGGGTGGCCTTTTTTGTTCTGCCTACTAGGGGAGTGGTTGCATGATGAACAGCTTTAGCCTCTGTCAGCCCAGCCGGATGTTGTTCCGATAGAGACGAAGGCATGTTTACTTCCCGGCAACCATCGCCAAATGACTGCGTTCGGCCTCGATGCGTCGCGCGAGGTCTTCGGCGAGTCGGTCATAGAGTCGCTCGCCGTCAATGATGTCTTCGACATCAGCATCGATGTTGGGGTTGTCGTTGACCTCAATGACATACACCTTGCCACCGCTCTCTTTGAGATCAACGCCATAGAGGCCGTTTCCTATGCAGGCGGCCGCCCTCTTGGCGGTCTGGATAACCGCCGAAGGGACCTCCGCAAACGGGATACAATCAGAGTTGCCAACGTTTTCAGCACGCTCAAACCAGCGGGCGTTGCTTGCCGAGTTTTGAGGTTAAAAGCCGTCGAAGCCAGGGACCCCGGCGCGCAGTAGCGTCGGGTGGTGGCCAATTAAACCGATAATGTAACGAGAGCCATCGGCCAGAAATAGCTTGTGCTCGATCGACAGAAATCGCCCGACTCATTTACCTCCTTGGAGCCGCTGCCCTGCGAGCTCGTTTGGCCTCGCTAAAAAACGCGAATGTGCGCTCGCCGGATCCAATAAGCAATATCAGGTATTTAAAAAGCTTAATTTTTTACGCTTGTCGGCGGCGCGATCGACCCCGTGAGCGTGTTGGTGAGGACTCTCCGCGGGACGCCAGCGCTTGCCAAGGCACTCCGAGTGAGGTTTGCATCGCCTCTTCGTCCAGCGTCCGTTTTGGTTGACTGTTGAGCGCTTCAACCATGGCAACTATGTGCTCGGGGGTTGTGCCGCAACACCCACCAATAATGGTGGCGCCCGCGTCCCTTGCGAACACAGCATACTGCGCCATCAGCGCCGGACTGCCCTGAAAGTGAATCGCCCCGT
>Ga0181557_1000606_pt1 | contig 44738 bp, 36 predicted proteins | sample 011ome_23_FD_148632 | JGI IMG/M metagenome (GOLD analysis project Ga0181557, IMG submission 148632) | Coastal salt marsh microbial communities from the Groves Creek Marsh, Skidaway Island, Georgia - 011506CT metaG (spades assembly) | ecosystem: Environmental > Aquatic > Marine > Intertidal zone...
GAGAGAAACTTCACGGCGTCTGCGTTCCAACTGTCCCCCATGCAACCGTCCAGCGCGGTTGGGACGCACTTGAGAAACGTTTTAGAGCGAGACCCGAACGCGTTCGAGGACGCGTTGGAAAAGCAGTTACGACTGTGGGCGGAGGCTTTAGGGGAAGAAGAAGAAGAAAAAGAAGAAAAAGAAAAGACGACGGCTTTGGTAAAAGAAGAAGAAGACAAAGAAGAAGACGTAAACGCGACGAATACTGTGAGCGTGTTTTCGGATCGAGCGTTTTCCAAGTTGAGAAAGAAACGGGAAGTCGAGGATGCTTTATATTTGTGCGTCGCTGAGAAGAAAGCGCAGAGAGGCGTCGAGCTGACGATTGATTTCGAAAACGTGCGATTGCGACGATCCGGGTTGGTGAAAAGATGTCAAGTGTTGTCGTCGGAGTTTTTACCAGCTGGTTCGGAGGATATTTTGAACAAACATTTGATTGGCGTTTTGAGTAACGTTTCCACGAACGGGGGGTTGAATCCCGAAAATTTCGAAAAGTATATCCCGAAAGTCGTGTTGGCGCACGTGTACCAAAGGTCGGCGGCGTACGGGTACTTTTTACGCCGAGTGGAGAAGAGATACAACGTCGAGCGGTTGTTTTCGGAAAAGACGACAGCTTTTATAGAAGAAGAGAAAGAAGAAGAAGAAAAACGCGGAAAGAGCGCAGAATCGATCGCACCACCGTCTAATAACAACAACGGTTTGAAGAGAACGCTCAATTTTCGCGCGCGGCCTCGATTACGCAAACGCGAAAACGACATCGCGCACGGGAAAGTTGAAGCGGGCAACAGAAACGACGAATTTTGCATCGTCGATGAAGCAGCGGGAACTCGAACGTGTGTTGAGCCGCAATTACACTCGTTTAAAGCGTACATTGAATCGTTGGATCCGGAAGTTCGTGCGCGTGCAGCGCGTATTGAATCCGCCGAAGCCAGAGGCGCTTTGGAGAGACACGTGGAGGCGTTGTTCGGAGCGCAAGCGTCAAACTCAAACGAACTTTCTGAACGCATGCGTGAACTCGAGTTGTTAATCACTAAAACGAGCACAAGACGAGCGTTATCCAAAAATGAATACGGCAGAAATCGAGAAAGCGACGACGACGACGACGAAGAAGAAACAGACGCTCGATTACGAACGTCCTATTTCGAAATTGAAACGATGGAGATGACGTTGGATAATTTGAAGCATTTAGTCATAGAAGCGTGCGCGTTCGGTGGTGAGTTGGCCGTCGCGGAAGACCGCTTCGATGGCATCGATGGTGGCGTGTTAAATCGATAAAAAAAAGAATGTGAAAGCATACTTCGTCGTCGTTTAAAAAAGAGTTGTAGTACAAAAGAATATTATTATACGCGATCGATGACGGGGATGTTGTATTTTCAACGTCTGCCGCCGAGACTACTCTTTTGTCTCGGTTTCACCTCCGTTTCCGCCACCGAGTGCAAATATATATTATTCGGCTGGTTAGCCATTGGATTATCACCACCTTTACTCCACTCGTAACTCGCAGCGTAGGCATAAATCGTCCCGTCTCTGTTGAAATCGCCGCAGGAAATCGGACAACTTACTTTTTGCATCGCCTTCAACCTTTGCTTGGAATCTTTATCCCAAAAGTTGTAATTCCCATCCGCACCGGCAGTGACAAACGTTCCAAACGTCGGATGGAACGAAATCGAGTTCACCGCGTATATATCGTTCTGTTCTCGATGGCATTTAAACGTAAAATTCGCCGATTTCATGTTATCCTCAACGTGTTGCACCGCTACTCTCCCTTCGATCGACCCAACCAAATACCCGCTCTGATCCGGAAAAGCCGCGATACACCTCGTCTGATATTTCAACGGCGAATACAACTGCTTATACGGTTGCGTTGGATTCTGCATGTTATACACCAATATGTGCCTCTCCGCTGTCCCGCACACCAATAAATTCTGTTTCACGTCTAAAGCGTAACACCTCTCCGGCAATTGCGCCACGCTCACCGGATTCGGTTGTCTCGCGTCCCAATACTTCAACGTCTTATCCCAACTCCCCGTGCACAAAATGTTATGTTGCTGAATCCACGCCATGTGCCTAATCGGTCCATCGTGCTGTGCCACTTGCGTCGTTTGATTCGACCCTAAATCCCACTTCTTCGCCTGGTTATCGCACCCGCCGCTAAACACCGCGCTTCCGTCCGGACTCCACACGGACGCCATCACCGGCGCCTCGTGCGCCTCCATCGCCGCTTTCGGCAACGCCTGTCCGTTCGGTTGCACGTCGTAACACAAAACTTTATTATCCCACCCGGTGGCGACCAAGAAATTCCCCGTCGGTGACCATTTCAACGAAGTGATGCCGTCTTGAGGCGAGGACTGCACGAGCATGTCGTTGTTCGGATTCGTTTGCGGTGCGGTTTGATTTTGCGGTTGATTTTGTTGTTGTTGTTGTCCCGCAATGTTCGGTGGACTGGGCTGACCAAACCCTCCTCCTCCTCCTAACCCGGGGCCGCCGCCCATTTGCGGCGTTTGTTGTTGTTGTTGTTGTTGTTGCAACCCGCCGAAACCGCCTCCGCCGAAACTCATCTTGGTTTTGTATCTCTCTAATCTCAATTTTTAAGGTGCCTGCCCGTGGATTCGAACGATTGAATCCCCCCCCTTCTTGCGCTCTTCTTTTATTCTTTTATTCGTATTCGAGTCACACACGGCAGCTCAAAGCTCGCGACTTTCGGTGCTTAGTATTACTCGTTTCTAAAATCTCCTCCTGGAAAAAACACTACCTGATCTCTTCTCGAACGAAGAAGAAGAGAACAAGAGTATTCGCTTTTCTTGCGAATGAAGATGAATCCTCCAAAATGGGTGTAAAGTGTTTCCGTCTTGAGAAGAAGAAGTCAGTCGTCTGTTTGTTTTGTCGTTTTTTTTCTTTTTCGCTTGTTTGTTGTGTTTTCTCGTCACGTGAAAAGCGGCGGAATTTTTTTTTTTTCGCACCAACAAGAAAGACTGAAATGACAAGAGTCATCTCCTCTCGCGTTTTGTTTCTCTCTCTCTCTCTCTTTTTTTGTAGAGGTACGACCCCCGAAGAAGAACTCGTCGTGTGTTTTGGATATCGTTTGTTTTTGGATATAATTCTTTCTCTCTATTTTTAAACAGCAACAGAAGAGCAACAAACTTTGATGTCTTCTTCTTCTTCTTTATCCGTTTTGATGTCATCGCACCTAATTACTAAGCGCGGCGCGATGATGACGACGACGACGTCGTCGTCGTCTGAATCGTCGTCGTCGTCTTCGAGAAAATTAGTAGGAGCACATCAGCATCATCGGAAATTTTCATCATCATCATCATCATCATCATCAAGCAGACAAAAGAGAACAACAACAACTGCTTCGAGTAGTATTCGAACGCACTCAGTACACGCGGCGAAACAGGAAATAAACTTACAAAAAGTTATCGAAAATTTGTGCGAAGGGAAGGATTTATCCGAAAACGAGGCGTTTGAAGCCATGGAAGCGTTGTTGGATGCGTCGGAAAATCAGATCGCTGCTTTTTTGGTCCTGTTGCGAGCGAAAGGGGAGACGAGCTCAGAAATGGCCGGGTTAGCGCGAGCTATGCAATCGAGAGCGGTACAAGTGAACGCCGGGGACGATGTTTTGGATATCGTTGGTACCGGTGGGGATTCTGCGGGGACGGTGAACATTTCAACCGGGTCGTGCGTGTTAGCCGCGGCGGCGGGCGCGAAGGTGGCGAAACACGGAAGCCGCTCCGTGTCTTCTCTCTGCGGCTCCGCGGACGTTTTGGAAGCGCTCGGTGTGGCCGTGGAGATTGGCCCAGAGGCTATCGAAAAGTGCGTGAAAGAAGTCGGCATGGGTTTTATGTTTGCCCCGAGATTCCACCCGGCGATGGCGAAAGTTTCGCCGGTGAGAAAATCGTTAAAAGTGAGAACGGCGTTTAACTTGTTAGGACCGATGTTAAACCCGGCGCATTCCAAGTACGCGCTCGTTGGCGTCTACTCCACGGATATTCAGAGGTTAATGGCAGATTCATTCATGCGTTTGGGAATGAAGAAAGCGTTAATCGTCCACTCGATGGGTTTGGACGAGTTGACTCCGTGCGGCCCGGCGGACGTCATGGAAGTCTCCAAAGACGGCGTCAAAACGTACACCTTTGAACCGTCTAAAGTGGGAATAAAAAAATGCGAATTAAAAGACTTAGCCGGTGGTGACGCTAAACTCAACGCCAAAATTTTGCGCGAAGCTTTGGGAGGTGAAACCGGTCCAGTGGCGGAAACTTTGATTTTGAACGCCGGCGTCGCCATGGCGGCGGCGGAGCAAGCCGCGTCCGTCGAGGAAGGCATCGCCATGTGCAGAGAGGCGCACAAAACCGGTAAAGGCGGGGAAAAGTTGGACAGTTGGATTCAGTTGACCCAGGAGTGTAAAAAGGCTGGTTTGTAAGTACGCAACAATTGTTGATGTTGTGATGATAAAAATTTTTACTCTTTGTGTTTATTTCAAACATTTTTCTCTTCTTAAAAAATTAAAAAATCGTCGTCGTCATCGTCACTTCTTTCGTTCTCCACCACGAAACACAAAACACAACAAAGATATCTACTCCTACTCCTACTCGTAATGGTTGTGCACGCGAGGGTAAAACCATCATCATCAGTAAAACCCCGTTTTAACGTCGTCGCGAGAAGAACCACGACTTTCACGCGCTGTTATCATCATCATCATCAGTCGCACGTCTCTTCTTCCTCCTCCCGCGCATCATCAAAATGCAAAATCCGGGAAACGTCGTTTCGATTCACGACGAAGCGGGGAAAAGATGACGACGTTTCGATGACGACGAAGAGCAGCGCGATGGAAGAAACGACGACACTTTCCGCGTCATCATCGTCATCGTCATCGGAAACGAGAAGAGACGCGGAAGCAGTCGTGCGAGGAATGTACGACGCCATCAATAAAAGAGACGTGACGAAAGCGCTGACGTTTGTCGACGACGACATCGTGTACGAAGATTTCAACTTCCCAGAACCATTCCGAGGGAAAGCGCGGGTGAAAAAATTATTCGAGGAGAGTTGCACGGGGATACCGGACGATTTAGATTTTATCATCGAGAGAAGCACGACGTCTTCGTCCTCGGAGGCGGGAGGATTAGGGGAGAGTTTGACGTTTGGGTGCACGTGGCACGTTGAAATCGCAGGCGAGCCGTTTCCAAACGCGCGAGGCGCTTCGTTTTACGAGATTTCAAAGGAGAGCGGGAAGCTGATTTACGCCAGAGACGTGGTCGAGTCGCCGATGAAGCTAGGGGAGGCGTCGTTTTCAATCATACGGGTCGTAGCGCCGCTGGTGAAGGAACAGATTTTAGCCGAGAAGCAGAAGAAGGAGAACAACAAGAAAAATGATAACGAGAGTAGTGACGAAGGGAGCGCGAAGGGAGAGATGACGACATCTTCTTCCGACAATAATAACGCGTTGGAGATCGCCGGGTTGTGGGCTGCCGCGGCTGCGTATTGGTACGTGTTACTCCTCTCGCCGCCGTTTTCGCCAGTTCCGGGATACCCGGGATGGGCCATTACTCCCGAAAGTTTGCAAGACGTCATAAACTCTTCCGTTCAATTCTTCTTCATCTTACAAGGCATGAACGAAGCCGGCATCACGTTTGCCGGACTAGCGACGGATTTCCCAGTCCAGCCGGAAACGTTGGGCGTCTTCAACTTTGCCGAGGCGTTCGTGTTTATGTTGTTTCCGGTTCTGTTGATGGATAAAACGAAATTAGGCAAAGAGAAAGGTGGGGATTTGAAAACGACCACGTTTTGGTCCATCTCCATGTTTCTCACGAACGCGACTTTGCTTCCGTATTTCGCCACGAGGGCGAAGAGTATCGGCGAGAATAGGAAAGAAAACGAAACGTCCGCGTACGTATCCGAGGATGCAGGTGTGATCAACGAAGATGCGAAAACGAGAGAAGGGAGAGAAGGTAAAAAAGGCTTGCTGAGCAAAGGTTTTGGCGTGTACGGTTTATTAGTCGGCGTCTACTCGCTGTGGTACTTTGCGAACGGATACGTTCCGTCCGGCGAAGAGCGAGACTTAGCCGAGCGATGGACGTACTACGTGCAAACTCTACACGAAGACAGAGTCTCGGTCGCGTTTACGTGCGACATCGTCCTCTTCTATTTGTGGCAAATTTATTTCACGAAGAAAGTCGATCCTACGTGTTCCGCCATCGATCGATTCTTACCCTTCTTTGGCCTCGCCGGGTGGTTGATTAAATAAGCTCTCTCTCTTTCTACTTCCGGTTGTTGTATTAAAATAGTATTATTACACGCACACACGTGCTGCTATAGAAACAAAACTGCACTTTTACTTCGCCGCGGCGCCCATCGCGTTCGCGTCCATACTCGCGTATTTCTTCTTCGCGCCTCCAGTCGGTAACGGCATCTGTTCTAGTTTTTCTACGTCTGTTAAATTCTCCTTCTTTTTTTCTTTGCCTTCCTCTCCACCTGCTTGCTTTTTCTTCTTACTCTCGCTTTTTGACTTTCCCCACATGCACTTCATTTTCACGCCGTTGATTTCAAATCCGAGCGCGCCGCATTTTTGCTTCGCCGCTTCCTCGGCCTCTTCTCTCTCCGCGAACGTCACAAACGCGCACTTCTTTTCTTTCATCACGTGTACTTTCTTCAAAGCCCCATACGTACAAAACGCGGCTCTCAAATCTCCCTCTTGCACGTTCTCCCCGTCTACACCGCTGATATAAAACGTCTTGATCGTTTGATCCTCCGGCGCTTGCCAACTCGGTTTCTTCTCTCGGTCTCTTTCCAACATCGCCTCGGCGACTGGATCGTTCGTCCCGTAATACCGATCCTTAATATTCTGCTTCCTAAACTTTGCATTCGCGGATAACTCTGGCATGTGCGTGTCCCCGTTGCACGGTCGAAACGGACAATCCGCTCGCGTGCACGCGTCTTTCAACCAAAACGTACAAATCGGCGCCTTATTCTTTTGATAATACGGCTTCTTCCTCGCCATCCGCGTCAACTGTTCCATCGCGTCCTTCACGATCGCCGCTTTCCCTCCCACCGAATCGTCCTCCGCGTTCCCGGCGACTCCACCTAACATCCCAGTCACGTCTGCGGTAGCATCTTCCTCCAGTTTCTCCTCGATCTGTTTCGTCACGTATTCCACGTTCACCGCGCTTTTCGGCACCGCCATATCTGAAATCGCCCCCAACGCCGCATCTCTCGCTTGCACTGGAATCCCAAATTCCAAATCTAACAAGCACACTTGGCAGACGTTCTTCGCCAACGCGATTTCTTTGCACACGACTGTTTTCTTATACCTCGCGTCGTGTCCTGGTCGCCATCGGAACACCGTGAACGGTCTTCCCGAGATGGCGCACTCCGCGCCGTAATTTTCTTTCTGCATTCTCACGTACGGGTTCGGGCCGAGACAATCGTCGCACACGACTGGGAAGTCGCTTTTTTCCCACCCGTCTTCCTCGGGGTTCGATATATGTCTGTTCGACATTTTTATTCGTCAAAAAGCGTAAAGTCTCTTCTTCTGTATTCTTTCTTTTCAAAAGCGTATCCAGTGAAAAGATTTTAATACAGAGAGAGTCTCGTAGTCGTAGTAGAGTAGTTTGAGTCGTGCTCCTCTGATGTTGATGATGTGTAAGAGCTAATTGTCTCCAGTGGTGTCACGTAAAGGAAAAATGAAGAAAAAAATTTCTTTTCGAAAAAGAGCAAACACGCTTCAGAAAATTTTCTCTCTCTTCCCGCTCGTTCTTCTCTTTCTCTTCATCTCTCTTCATCTCTTCATCTCTTCATCTCTCTCTCTTCATCTCTCTCTCGTGCTTTTAAAGAAGATAAAGATGGAAGCGAGGACTTCGAAAGAAAACGAAGAAGAAGAAGAGAAGAAGAAAGAGTTTTCTAACGATGATTCTTTTTTGAAGAAGGACAAAAAGGAAGACGAAGAAGAGGAGCGACGAAGAATCGCGTCTTTAATCGCGGAGACGTCGTATTTAACGAGCGTTTTGAATGCGCCTTCAGGAGAAGCGACGACGACGGCGTCTTCTTCTTCTTCAAACGACTTTTATGATTACTACGATTTTGGGTTCACTTCGGCGGTGTACTCGTTGTTCGGATACGCGAGCGAAGATGGGAATACTGGGAGTGCTACGAACAACAACAACAACATTAACAACAACAAGATGATGATGATGATGGAAAAAGAGAGCAACCTCTTACTGGACGAGAAACGCATCGAACAGACTTTGTTGAAGAACCACGGAGTGATTAAGAAGACGTTACCGGAGGTATCGCCGACGGACTTTGAGAAGTATTTGAGAGCGATACGGACGTCGTACGCGAGGTTCGTGGCGACGAGAGCGATGGCGAAGAAGAAGAATAAGAGCGCGGGAACGGCGTCGAAGTCGTCGTCCGCGGGGTCGGCGTTGGCGGACGGGTTCGCCGCGACCAACAACATGAACGCGGACGACTTCGAGGAGCAAATGCACAGACAAAATCAGCTTTTGAGTTCAGTGCCGTCCATTTTTTTCCGAGAAGAGTTTGATTTAACGTCGAGGGAGGCATTCGAGGAGATTTTGCCGTGTTTAGTGAGCGATTTAGTAGGAGAGAGCAATAATAATAATAATAATAATAATAATAAGACGTCGTTAGACGACGACAACGTGGCGAATAGCGCGGTGCTAGCGCAAGAGCAGCTCGGACAGTACTTAGATTTGGTGGAGAGCGTGATTATGAAACGCGTCGGGGATCGCGCCGAGGCGTTTTTAGAAGCGATGGCGAAAACGAAAAAGTTACAAGAGACGATAGAGGAGGCGAAGAAAGCAGTCGTCGATTTAAGAACGAATAATCGGAGGAGTTTTAGAAGAGCTGCGCACGCCACGGCAAAAGTGAAAGAGACGTCGAGAAGGAGGGACAACATTTTACGATTGGCGGAAACTTTGAAAGATATCGAGAATATTCGGCAGACGAAGTTAGACGTGGACGTGCTGTTAGAATCCGGGGAGTATTCGGAGTGTTTAGAAGCGATCGACGAGTGCGAGAGAAGTTTGAGAGCGGCGATTGAAAGGGCGACGAAAAACAACAGCGAAGAGGGGGAAGTAGAGGAAGAGAAAGGATCGTCATCAATGTCTTCTGCAAGCAATAAACACATGAATATTAGTAATAGTAGCGGTGGTAAAAGTAACGCGGCAACGACGACGACGAAAAACGTCTTTTCGTGTTTCAGTCATCTTCCGAAAGATTTGGAGATTGCAAAGAGAAAATGCACGGGTGCAATTACGGCAGAGTTGTGCTCTCGAGCTCGCGTCGAATCGAACATCGTAGACGATGGAATCGCGAACATAGTAAAGTATGGTGTCGACGATCAAATCAAAGACGATGAGGGAAGCTTCGATAAAGACGAGTACGATCGAGTATCTGAGTCCATCTTACCGGCGCTTCGTGGCTTGTTGAGATCGAGCACAGTCATGCCAACGGTTGACGCGATTCACGCGGTTTCGCGTGAAATTTTGCGTGATTTGAAAAGAGATGTCGAACGCGTGTGCGAAAAAGTTTTCGCGAGTGTTGGTGGTAAAACAAACACTCCTTCAAAGGTCAGCGCCGCTGTCGCTGAAAATAAAAACGCAGAAGACGGTAACATGGAGAATATTTATTTAGCGCTTCAAAATTGTTCCTCTGAGAATTACATCCGAACGCTCGATGCCGTGAGCAAAATCATGTCACGCTTACATTTCAAGCGCGGTGAAATTATTCGAGACGTTTTGATGTCCGTGTTCACCTCTTCCAGTGATGAATTCGATGAGAATGCGAGCGAAAGCGCTGGCGCCGTGGAAACGCCCAAGAGTTTGCCCTCGCCAAAATTCTCTATGGATTTCGTCCTGAAAGAAGCTCGCGATGAAGCCAACGAGCGGTTTTCGAGAGATGGTATTTCCAAAGCAGTTTTTGCCATCCGCGAATCGTCGAATTCAATCATCGACGGAGGCTCGATGCTTTTCGCCAGACTCCTGAGTTGCCGCAAGCACGTCAACGCAAAACTCGACGCGACTTCGTTCACGAGAATAACGAAAGCTTCGGATGCGTTCATTCGTCTCGCGGAGAATGCTAATAAGAAAAACGGGAAGCGGTGCGTGGCGTTAAGGTCGCAAGTGCATTCTCAGGCGCGCTTGTTCTTGAACGTGAAACACGCCGCCGAGTTGGATAAGTTGAAGACGCTGCTCGAGCAAGAGAGTTGGTCGCAAGCGACGGTCCCGGCACATTTTCAAGAGCTTTTGGATCGCTTATCTGCGGTGGCATCTTCAACAGAAAAGGATGAAAAGAAAGAAAGCAACGCCGCTACTAATGCTGAAAACGATAAGAACCAACCGCTACCGACGAAAATTATCGATAAAAACACGAAAGTTGAACACGTCGCCACGACGACGGCGTTGATGCTCATTCGCACGCTGAACGATTACAGCGATATCGCGGAAAGTATTCCAGATTTATCGGCAGACGTAGCTCGTCGCGTCGCTGAATTACTCGGTGCGTTCAACGATGGTGCTTGCGTGTTAGTTCTCGGCGCACAAGCCATGCAAGGCGCAAACTTGAGATCCATCACCGCGAAGCATCTGTCGGTGACTCAACAATCGCTCCGATTGTTCCAATCCCTCGCGCCGGTTTTGAAAGCGAAACTTTCAGACATTACGACGACAAAGTTTGGCAGCAGTAGCGATAACGTCGCGGCCGCAACAGGTGAAGGCAAACTACCATCGATCGGCAACGAAGACGCGAGGCGTAAACTAGCCTTTGCGAACCTCGATAAAGTTGGACGCGATTTCGAAACGCACTGCGAACGCATCCATCTGAAGCTCATTGAAATCATTCGAGAACGCTTGCGATTCCATCGCGGCACGTTACCGCAACTCGCCAAAGCCTGGGAAAACGAACCGCTCGAAGATTTCGACAAAGAAGCCTCTCAATTCAGTAAAGGATTAATGAAAGAACTCGGAACGCTTTCCAAAGTCGTCCGTGGCATGTTTGAAGAGAACGATCAAAACAACGTCCTCGGCGTAGTCGCTTTAGAGTTTGACGCCAAGTTAGCCTCCTCCTTGAGAACGGTTTGGGAGGAAAGGAAATCTGTCGGCGGTACCATCGAAAGACACGTCAAAGCCGATTGCGAAGCGTTGCGAGAGTGCTTACACGGCTTAGCTGGTAAATTCGACTCGGACATTATCGGTCGCGAGTTGAAAGAGTTGGCTGAAGTCGTCGCGGAGTCGATTAAACACAACGACGCTCGTCTGGCCGACGAAGCGAAATTATTGAAAGCGAAAATGAAAGCAATGGCGGCTGAAGCCGAAACGAAAACGCCGACAAAATCGCCCACGCCAAAAAAGAGTACCACGAATGAAGAAAATATGGACTCAGCTCCAGCTTCTACTTCTTCTCCTCCCGCGAAAGGAGAGGAAGCGAAAGACCCCGTCGCGGCGGCTTCGCCCGACGAAGACGAACGCAAAGACGAGAACGCCAAAAGCGACGACGAATAATAATAATAGCCTCTAGGAACAGTAATAATAATAGTAACAATAGCACACCACTATAACGCGCAATGAATGCTCTCTCTGCTACATCTCGTCCACGAGCTTCTTCAGCTCTCCTTTAACTTCCCTCTGCCTTCGTCTGTTCCCCCACGTGTCCTCGCCTTCTTTCAACGCGTTCAGTTCCTCCAACAGAATTTCCCTTTTCCCTTTCGTTTTCTCTTTCTTCTCGCCGCCGTCTCTGATGAATTGTTTGGACACGTTCGCGGCAAACGAGGCGACGCCTATGACCCCGACCGCGCCGACACCAAAAACCGCGATCCCTCCCGTGGAGGCTTTGAGTAATCCACCGATTGCATCGAACGCGGTGAGTTCCGGCATCTCTTCGATGTTAACATTGTTCGTTTTTGGATTCGTTTTGTTTCCCAACGGGGAAGAGGAATTACTGTTGTGTCTTCTCACTCCAAAAGAAGAAGAAGAAGAAGACGACGAAGCGCATCTCTTCGACGTGGAGGCGACGGCAATACTCGCAGCTCTTCGCAACACCATGATGACGTTCCTTTTCCTTCTTTCTTTTTTGTCGTTTGAGGCGGAGAGAGGAACACTTTTAGTGTGAGTGGATTGAGTGTGGACTTTGTTGTGTGGAACAACTGTGTAAAACGCGCTTCTATTAAAACTAAACTTCTCACTCTCTCTCTCTCTCTCTGATGATGGTTTAAGCGGCATCCACGGCTTGCCTCAACACATCAATCGCACCTTTCACATCCTTTGCGCCAAACACGGAACTTCCAGCGACGATGACGTTCGCTCCAGCTTCGCTCGCCATGCCGATCGTCGACGCGCTCAAACCGCCGTCGACTTGAATATCCATCGCGGGATACTTCTCGCGCAACTCTTTCACTTTTGGCATCATATCCGGGTTGAACTTTTGCCCTCCAAACCCAGGTTCCACGGTCATCACTAAGAGCATGTCCACGAAATTCTCGTCCGCTAAGGCGAAAATAGATTCCGCGTTCGTTTTCGGTTTCATCGCCACGCCGACTTTCATGCCTCCTTTTTTGATGCTTTCGCACAGACCAATCGCTTCGTCGATGTTCGCGCAGGTTTCGATGTGAAACGTGAACATGTCGCACCCAGCTTTTTTCATCGGTTCTACGTAATCTCTCGGGTTCGTCACCATCAAGTGGACGTCGAAATATGCCTCCGGGAAGTGTTTGTGTAAGCTTTCAATGACCGGAGCGCCAAAGGACAAGTTCGGGACGAAGTGGCCATCCATGACGTCCAAGTGAAGCCAATCGGCGCCGAACGAGAGGACTTTCTCGGATTCCGATTGCATGTTGGCAAAATCGCACGCGAGTAACGACGGGGAGATGATCGCTTTTGGCTTTTTTGATTCTGTTTCGGTCGTCATTTGAATCTGATTGTATTGATGTTTTTGATGATGATTATGAAGTTTGAAAAGGGACAGACACCTACGAGACGACGAGAAAATTCACCTATTCGTCGCGGGAAACGCTACGCGCTCAAAACTAACTTTACACGTCTGTTCTATAGTACTACTCTTCTAACTGGGTTGATATCTTTAGTCTCATCTCAAACGACGTTGACATTCCGGGTTAAAAAATCCGGATCCCGTCGAAACTTTGTCGTAAACTTTTGATACCAACTATCGAAAACGTTCCTCGGAACGACTAAATGTTCCGTCTCGTTTCCGCTGGTGAAACTCTTCAAAAAGTTCCACAAATCTAACGCGACTCGCTGCGCGAACAACTCTTTACTGCCACTAATTTTGGCGTCTTTTTGTAAACACTCCTCGAGTGGTTCTAAAGAAACGCCTATCGAAGCGTCCTCGTAAAATTGAGAAGTGCCCGGGTCGATCGGCCACGTCAAGTTGAACGTGTTCGACGGTTCCGATAACGTCACGCAACCTCGGTATTCCCATAAGTTATTATTATTCAGTTCGTTTTCTGCTGTTCGCCCGCGGCTTCCTTTCACGTACAAAGCGAGCGCAGTCGAGTGATCCAGCACTGTGTAATGCGTGTTTTGTGCGCGTATGTGTGTGAGAGAGAGAGATGAAAATGTCAGCGCTCGCGTATTTTTGAGTAAAATCCAAGACAGAAATCGAAGCCATTCGAAACCACTTTCGATGGATGATTTCCCCTAACGCGCGCAATACTAATACTAATACTAATACTAATACTTCTTTCACTCCGGGATGACGATACTATTATAAAAGAATGAATTCGTACCGTTCGCTCCGTTGACGCACAATGCGCACTCTTTAATCTCCGCGTACCCTCGTCCAACAAAGCTCGATAAGTTTAACGTCCAATTGGTAACTCCGACGCGTTCGAACTGAGAGGAAAGGATTGGGAACGAGCGCTTTATGAACACGACGCAAAACGGTTCCGGTGGGACGTAGCGTTCTATTTGACCACCACCAGAAAATGCTTCTCCCCCTGGTTCTTGGATGATTGGTTGGTTCATAATTTTGATGAAAGCCCCGGGGAACGCGCGCGTACAATTTGTGTTGATGTAAAAAGCTGCTTTTCCCTTTGAGAGAAAGATATTCAACTCGTCGTATTCAACGCGTTTTATTACACTACATACACGCTAGAGAGCAGATGCGACACACAAAATCAAAACGACGGACTCTCCGCGTCGCACCCCCCCCTTCTACTATTGAATCCTATCGAAAAACAACGCGCTCAAATCTAACTCGCCGCAATCTTTCGCCTCGCAGACGTCCCTCCGCTCGTTTACCTCGTCCGCGAGAGGCGTCACCGCGCTCTTCTCGAACGTCATCCTATCCGTCATCAGTCGCATCTGGCCTCTGATCATTTCTATTTTCCCGCTTTTTAAAAGGTACGCTTCGTTTTGTTTTAAAGCTTCGGCTGAGGATGATTTGTGATGTGATGTGGTATTGAAAGAGAAAGAGAGAGAGAGAGAGAACAGGTGTCAGTTGAGAAGAAAAATATCTTTCGGAGGATTCAAAAGCGCGGATCAACTCTCTCTTTCGGTTGGTGTCTGTCTGCCCGTCTGCCCGTCTCAAAATCCAAAACAAGAGGACGACGACGACGACGAGAGATGATGACGAGATGACAGAATAAAGACGAGATGATGACTCACCTTCTCTCTTCTCGCTACATCTAAACTTAATCTTCCCAGAGACATCCCCGACGAGAAATTCTCTAAAACGACGAGAATTCTGATGTTGCTTGGAGGAGGACGAGGCGTTCGGGTGTTGTTGCGTTTGTTTGCGTCGCTTTTCGTCCTCATCCTCCTCTTCCTCTTCTTCTTTCGATTCTTCAATCACTCTAAAACAGCAGTCTCCGATCCACCCGGGCCGCAAGTCCGCTATTTTCGTCAAAGGAGAAGGGACGATGATGTCGTCCCCCGTGTTGGACGTCAAAGCAGCCTCTTTCAAAGCCTCCTCCTTCGTCTGGTTGTTGTTGGTGTTTTTGTTGTTCTTTTTTGCTGCCATCCGCCTCGAAATGTGAGGACGCGAAATAAATCAAACATTGTCAAACGTTTTTGTGTCGTAGGTGTTTCCTCAAAAAAATCGCTCTCTTCTCCATTATATCTGAACACGTTATTCTCAAGAGATGAGCACGATGAGACACGCACTTCTCGGCCGAATGGCAACAGCAACGATGAAGAGCAGCGCGAGGAGTACTTTTTCTTCCTCCTCTTCTTCTTCGAGAAATAATGTGTTTTTCTCGTCCTCCTCGTTCAAGAACACGAGCACGTGCAGAAGAAGATTACCAAAAACGTCGTCGTCGTTCTCTTTCGCGACCACGTCGACATCATTTTCATCGTCGTCGTCGTCGCAACGGGAGGAGGAGTTTAAGAAACGGAAGCAAATAAAATACGACCTGAAACTCTTATTCGACGGCGAGTGCCCTTTGTGCGTGAAAGAGGTGAACTTTTTAAAGTCTCGGAACGAGAAAGGATTAATCGCGTTTGTCGATTTAGCGGACCCTTTGTATTCACCAGAGGAGAACTCTGGAATAAGTTACGAAACCGGCATGGCGACGATACACGGCGTGTATAAAGGAAACGTCATGACGGGCGTGGAGGTGTTCGAGAAAGCGTATTCATGCGTTGGGTTAGGGTGGGTGTATTCGTTTACGAAAGTTCCGGCGTTATTGACCGCGGCGAATAAAGTGTACGACGTTTGGGCGAAGTATCGATTGGAAATCACCGGACGGCCGAGTTTAGGCGACGTGTTGAAGGCGAGGCGGATGCGAACGGAAGAGAAGACGTGCGCGGAGGCGACGGAAGGCGAGTGTAACATTTGAGCAGCGAAGTAGTCGTTTTTCTTCTTGTGTATATGTATCTAAGAAAGAGCTGTATATTATTAGTAATGAGCATAAAATCACATCTATCTATCTATCTATCCGTGTTATCAATTCTTATTTCACGTCGCCGCTTCTCCTCTGGCGGCGGCTTTCGCCGCCTTTTCGGCTGCTTTCTTCTCCGCCGCCGCTTTGATTTTCGCCGCTTTCTTCAGCGCCGATTTCGAACCTTCCGTCGGGGCGTCTCGTTGCATTCTCTCTTTGCGTATTCGCAACCAATCTTCGCTCTTCGGCGCGCCAATTGCGCATCCTTCCTCGTTTTCAGTCGCGCCTTCCAGTTTCATTTTTTCTTCCAACGCCGCGCACAAGTCGTCGTTTTCGGAATCCCCACCTCCTTTTTTCTTTTCCCACTTACCGAACTCCTTCTCCTCGTACTCTCGAAACAAATCTAAAAACACTTTCGGTGTTTTTGTAGGGTTGAAATAGACATCTAATACCTCGTCGGTCACTAACGCTCTCCTTTTCTGATGCTCTTCCACCATCGGCGTTAACACGTCGACTAAAATCTGTTTAATCTCTCCGGTTAACATTTCTCCGCTTCCGTACTTCTCTCCAATCTCTTTTAATTTCTCGTCGTCTTCTAAAAAGAAGTTCAACCACTTCCACGGCACGTCTACCTCTAAATTCGCTCCGTTTTCTCTCTGCTCCTCGATCGTCGCGCCTCCACCACTAAACGCGTGCTTGTTAATCTTATTCTTAATCTCTTTGGCGGTATCGGTGACGTAAATGGCGCTCGTCGGATCGCTCGCGGACATCTTCCCGCTCTCACCTTTTAACGCCGGGAAAAATCGACTCTCCACGAGCGCTGGCTTATACCCGCCAATCCTATGCGACACGTCTCGAGTCATTCTAAAATACGGATCCTGGTCAATCGCGCACGGAATCAAACACTTCAACGATTTCTTGTTCATCCCGAACATGTGCGGAAAGCAATCCGGAAAACTCGGCGCCGCTTGCACCGGAGGAAACCCAATCTGCCCGATATTCGAATCCCCGGTGAACCCAAATATCCCTTTCGCTTGATTAAACGTCACGCACTTGGCAATCTTCACCATATTCACGTAAAAACTCGAACACATGTAACTCGCGTCCGCGAATATAAACGTCGTCTCCGGATTGAACCCGCACGCCGCGATATCCTTCGCGTTCTCCCTCGCCAGCCTTCTGCAATCTTCCAGCTGTAAATCCTTCCACAAAAACTTCTCGTCGTCCGTTAACTGAATCACTAAGGGGACTTTAAACGCGTCTTGCAGCCACTTCGTGAATTGAAACGGCACCAGATGCCCCAGGTGTAAACTTTCGCTCGACGGTCCTCGTCCGGTGTAGAGATAAAACTTCTCTCCTTTCTCGTACGCGGAGACGATTTCATCGAGCTCTCTGTGGGCGAAGAATAAGCCTCTGCGTAAAAACGGGTGCGCTTTTGTTTTCGTGCACCTTTCGATGCGTTCGATTAAGTTCTCGTCGATTTCCGAGCACCCAAACTCTCGCACCAGTTTCGCGTAATCGATTTTCCCATCGGCGCCGGCGGACACGTCCCACGGGGTTACCACTTGCTCTGATGATTCTTCTTCCTCTTCTCCTTTTGTAGTCGTCGTCATCGGTGGATGAATTACGACGACGTTAAATCGACGATCAAAATGAGACTTTTTCTCTCTTTTAACGCCGAGAAGCCTTCTTTTAAAGCGCGTAAAGAGAGACCGGATGAGAGGAGTACAAAGTTTGTCTTATCTGAGAGAAAAGACACCACGGGTGTAAAAACTGACGAACTTTTCCATTACAAACACACTTCATCAGAAGAAGAGTACCTTTCACGGGAGGAGGAGGACGCGCACGACGACGACGAGTGTACGAGTCTATTATAGTCTACTCGTCGCACTACGTTTGCTATCGCTACTGTATACCTTTATAGAAGCGGAGCAAAGTTTCGTAGTATTGATACTACTGCGAATAATATGACGTCGTTACAGTTCAAACGCCTCATGGGTTCCATCGTGACGAAAGTCTCCGGAAGGACACCACCGCCTCTGGTGAAACCGCCGTCGAAATCACAAACCAGAATCGGCGTCGTCCACTCGACGAAGATGGAACGAACCGTCTCCGTGATCGTGGAGAGATTGGTGAAACACCCGAAATGGAAGAAATACGTCAGAAAGAGGAAGAAGTATAAGATGCACCACGAGGCGAACTATTCCGGGAACGAGAGGAATTGGTTGAAACCCGGGGACGTGGTGAAAATGGTCAGCACGAAACCGAAAGCGAAGACGGTGTTTTGGGAGTTATACGCCAGCGCCGGTGGGTTGCTGAGAGCAGGGAGAGAGAGGAAGTTAGAGGACATCGAGAGGAAGATAGCAGAGAAGGTGAAGTCAGGGGAGATTATTACGGAGGACGAGAAGAGTTTCGCGCTCTCGCGATCGAAGATGAAGTCGGGGAGAGGGTTCGCCGCCGGCGGCGGAGAGGTGGAGGAGTGAGAATGTGTGTTATTGCTTGTTTGTTCTTCAAGCAAATACCGCCGCGTCTCGTCTTTATGTAGTCGAGGAGTAGAGAGAGAGATTAGTTCTTTCACGTTAACAATAGCACAGTTAGTAGTTTCAATCGTACGTAAATGCTGCACATGTCAATAATGCGACACATACTTTTCGTTGTTGTTGTTGTTATTACATCTTTTCTTTATATGTGTGAGTATTTACACTCTCTACAATTGTAATCATCGCGCGGAGAACGAGGACACCCAAGAAGAGTAGTACCCCACCACGTCGGCTCTTTCGCTCATGGAAATCGGTACTAACGCGACAATTAAAGCGTTCTCTTCGTCCCACTCTTCGCGTTCGACGACGCCAACTTTACGGAATTCTCCAATGAGTTTACCGCTCTCGCTGAAAGGAACGCGCAGTTCGACTCTTCGTAACGTTTTCTCTGCCAAGACGGATTCTAAGCCTTTGCGCAATTCGTCCAAGCCTTCGCCGGTTCGAGCGGAGACGATGAAGACTTTGTTACTTTTATTCTTCGAGTTGATTCTCTTCGCGGCTTCTTCGACATCTTGACGTTGATATTCGGATAAGTTGTCGAGTTTGTTCCAAACGGAAATCTGGGTTGGCATTTCAAACACAGAAGATCCATCTTTCTCGTTTCGTTCGCGAAGCAAAACCTCCAAGGTTTCATCCACCGCCGCCATTTGCGCCGTGGCTAACTCTGAGGAAATATCGATGACGTGCAAGACTAAATTCGCCTCTGCGACTTCCTCTAACGTTGCTCGAAACGCAGCCACGAGTTGTGTCGGTAGCTTTTGAATAAATCCAACCGTATCGACGACTCGACAGTTCCCTCCAGACGGCAAGTTCAATCGACGCGTGAGCGGGTCGAGCGTGTGAAAGAGTTCATCTTGAACCCGCGCGTGGTCGTCACCGCATAACGCATTCATCAAGCTTGACTTTCCAGCGTTGGTATAACCAGCTAAAGCAATGGTTGGTGCGATCGGCGCTCCGTTCTTATCTCTGTTTTGGTCTCTCCTCTGGTCGCGAGAGGTTTTCACCGAGCGCAATTTTTTTCTCAACTGCGAGATTTTGTCCTTTAACAAACGCTTATCGATTTCAATTTGCTTCTCGCCCATACCTTTTACGTTACCACTCCCGGATTGACGCTCCAAATGCGTCCATAACTTGGTAATTCTCGGTAACTGGTACTCCAATTGGCCGATTTCTACTTGCATGGCGCCTTCCGCCGTTCTCGCGCGTTGAGAGAAGATATCCAAAATCAAAGCCGTTCGATCGCACACGCGAAGCTTATCGCCCAAGGCTTTCTCTATGTTTACGCCTTGCTTCGGGGTTAACTCGTCGTCAAAAACGACTAAATCTGCAAACTGTTTGCGTTTAAACGCAAAGATTTCGTCGTCGTCGTCGTCGTCGCCGCCGCCATAATCATCATCGTCGCCGTAGTCCTTGTAATACATTTCAAACGAACTCCCGGAGCTGTCGTCTTCCTCCTCCTCCTCCTCCTCCCATTCCTCGTCTTCGTCCTCGCTTTCGTCCCAATCAAAACTCCCACCTTCGTCCTCGTTATTATCACCGTATTCTTCTTTCTCATTCAACTTCATCTTCTTCCCTTCAGCGACGACATTCGGACTCTCCACGCCGCAAACCTCTCGTAACTCGCTAATTTTCCCTCTTCCTAAAAACGTTCTCGCGTTTGGCGTTCGTAAATTCTGCGTCACCCTCCCCACCACAACCAACCCAGCCGCATCGCACAACCTCTCCAACTCGCTCAAAGAATCGTCCACGGAGAATGTCGCGTCTGCGTTCTTCTTCTCGTTCTTCTTAAACTCGGGGCGCCCTTTCTTCCCGACGCCAACGACCACGCAGCGCAGAGGTTGCATCCGCGTCTCCCAGTAATCCTTCGAGTCGTCGTCGTCGTCGTTGCGCGAACCATCGCGACCACCTAAATCGTATCTGCGAGAGGTAGAGCGAGACGCTAACGGAGACACCATCGACGATTTTTGCGTCCCTCCTCCGTATTCTCTCTCGATGATTTCCTCCCACGTTAAATTTTCGTACTCGTCTTTCGCCTCTTCTTTCACCTCCTCAACCGCTTCCGTTCGTGTTGTTGTTGTTGTCGTTGTTGTTCTTCCTCGAGTAGTGCTCCTCTTCGTTTTCGTCGCATCATCACCACCGATGCTACCGCTCTCTTCTCCTCGATCTTCTTTTTTATCGTTCGCATCTTCTTTCGTCCACTCGTCCTCGTCCTCTAAAAACACGTCCACGTCGTTTACGTCGCAGTTCTTCTTCGTCGCCGACGACACCACTTTTGCGCCGAGCACACGCCCCACTTTGGCACGTTTCGGTGGTCCTTTTTGCCCTTTTCGTCGTCGTCTGAAATCATCGTTCAACGAATAACGATGATACCTCTTCGTCGTCGTCGTCGTGACCGTCGTCGTCGATGCCATCTCGCCGCAGGAGAGCAGCCGCGCGAGACGACGCGAACGAAGAAGAAGATGTTGATGACGACGAATTAAGTGTGGAGTTGGAAACGCGAAATTCGCCGCCACGTGTCTTTTCTCCATTTTAAGGGCTTTTTGCGCTCTTCTTAAGACGCGGTGGTGCATTACGACGACGAAAACTTTGACCCGAGATGACGACGACGACGACGACGACGACGAAAACGACGACGACGAGAGCGCTCTCTTTTTCTCTCCTCTTCTTCTTTTTTTTGGGAAGTTTGCGCTTCGAGGAGGCGAACGCGTACTCGCATTCGACGACATCATCGGATGCGTCTTCAACGGACCCGGAGTATTACTGCGTCGGCGTCTGCGAAACCTCCGTGGCGGATGCAGCCTGCGGCGGAGACGCGGCGAATCAACGCACCACGGAGTGCAACGCGTACGACAGCACGAGCGCGGACAAGATAACGTTGAGCCAAGTCGACGGGAGCACATTGACTGATGTGAAAGGGTTTGTTGGGTGCAAGGAAACGACCTGCGCGAGTTATTGCGCGATGTCCGGGGTCACTTCGGAAAATCCGTTCAAGTTAATGAATCTCGATGGAAGGAACGTCATCTGCGTGGTCAGTGGGAAAACGATGTTCATGACCGAATCTCAAGCGGTGATGCACGCGTACTCGAAAGGGTGCACGGGAGCGCACGCGATGGGCGATCCCGCGATGTACATGGCCGGGGCGACGCACACGGCGTGCGATCACAGCGATGCTACGACGACGACGAGTGGTGCTGCGTATTCTTCGACGATGATGTCGCAAAATGCGTTGGCGGTTTCTTCGGCGTGCGTCGCCTCGCTCCTCGCGCTGCTCCTGCTGGCGTGTTGAGACCGCGAGAGCGAAAAGGCGAGCGAGCGAAAAGGCGAGCGAGCGAAAACAGCGCCAATGTTGCAATCAACTCTCTATATCACAGTCATTTCTTTCAGAAAGTTCCATCTCCCACCCTTTACCACCCGTATACGCGCTTCTTCCGTTGTTTCTCAAAGAGTCTTTTGAGAGGATTTTTGCTTCTTTTCCTTTGCTTCTTTTCCCCCCATCGCGTCACACCATTTCCACGCGGCCTACGGCCCTTAAAACGACGCGTTTGTGTATACACACACATCACACATTTTCACCGATGATGATGAGGAATCTTTTCCTTTTCTTTTCGGCGATGATGATGATGACTTTAATGGTCGTCGTCGAAGCCTCTTGGTTCCGCAAAAGCAACACCTTTAACGGCGGGGGAAAATCCAATTCCGAAACGCCTTCTTCGTCCTCGTCGTCGGTATCATCCTCGTCACCAAAATCTCACCCACTGAAAGACGAAACAGAGCTTCAGTTCTCTCACGTAAACGCGACGAAGTTACTCTTGGAAGAGTTATCGTGCGATGCCTGCGTCGCCGCGAACGTGCAGATCTTTCAGCAGATACGGAACCGAGCGGAATTGTACGAGAGAGCTATTTCCGGTGCGGATTCGATCGACGCGACGACGTTGACGTGGACGACGCAAAAGAAGCTCGAGACGTCGAAGAAATGGTTACAACCGGACGTGGCGTGCGGGACGAGATTTCGGAACCGGAATTTGTACAGTTTGAAACCGGTTTTCGAAGGAAGAGATAACTTGTACATGGCTGGACCTGGGTTTGATCACATGAGGAAAAATCCGAGAAATACCATGTTTCGGCGAGAAGTGGAATCCGTTTTGTACCAGACGTGCGCGAAGAGTTTACGAGAACACGACGCGATTGACGTGTATAAGAAAGCGATCGACGAAGTCGCCTCGCAATCACCAGGAGGAAGATCCGGAGTGACATACAACGGCGTTTTGATATCGTTCGTGACGCGAATGTGTTTGTTCCCCGGGCCGAACAATTTAGACGACGTCGTGAACGCCTCGAGGGAGGAGAAAAAGCAAGCGAAAGAGTTGCTGAAGAGACAGACGCAGTATTGTAAAGGCGAGAGAAGAGAGGAGCGGGCGCAAAATTATCACGACGAAAGTCAGCGCGTGTCGAAACTTTTAGACGAGATCAAAACGAAAGCGTTGACGGACGCGTCACAGAATGCCATCGACGAAACGACTGGGAAATCGAATTTGCAAGTCGCCAAGAGAATGTGCTTGTCCGGAAAGTTGGAAGAGACGACGTGTTTGTTCATTCGTTTGGAATTCGCAAACGCGGTGCCGAAATTGGTCGCGCAGTTACAAAATATCACCGAAAATCAAAAGAAGTTAGAGCACGAGATATCACAAACGGACGAGGACGAAAATTTCGATTACGATGACGAGGATTACGACGGCGACGGCGACTTCGAGGAACGGTTTTTAGAGGCGAAGAAAACGAGATTGGACGCGAATTTCAATTACACGTTGAAAATGGCAACGACGGCGTGCGCGTCGCTGTTAGAGATGAAGCCAAACTCAGCGTCCGGGACGCACAACAGCGCCGCCGTTCGCCGGTACGCGAAGGATGAAAACGCTATGGAAGATGCCATCGCGTTTGCGAAGAAGGCAATCGATTTGCACTTGAAAAACGAGGACAAGATGGAAGGGTACAAGTTCATAAGCGAGGCGAATTACGCGTTGGAAAAATACGACGAGGCGATGAAGTACGCGCAAATGGCGAAAGATTCGATCGATGCCCTGTCACCAGGAAGAGTACACGCGTACCGCTTATTAGCGAGCTTACACGTAGCCAGAACCTTTCGCGAGATGGCCAGTGGCAAAATCTTGACCAACGCCGCACGCATCGAGAAAGAGGAATTCGATCACCAAGAGAAAGAAAGCGGTTCGTCCAAAGCTTTGTCGAACGAGGAAATGGACTTGAAAAGACGAGCTGTGAAACTGCACGACGAATTGAAAGAAAACTTGGAAGCTGCTGCCAAAATGCTCGACGACGTCATCTGGGAAGACCCGCGACGCGAACATCTCATCAACATGGGCATCGTCTTGTACCTCATCGAAGCCGCCAACGACAACGCGTTGGGTCGGTTTACCAAAATACAACACGACGCGTTAACCGAAGCGAAACAGCTCTGCCTCTTAAAACCCGAGCACATGGAAGACCACGAGAAAGCGTTGTGTCGAGACGTCCTCTCCCTCACCGGTCGAAAACTTGTAAAAGAACATTTCTTCGCCTTGGCCGGCGACGCTTTGCACATGTCGTTGATGTACGACGAAGAAAGTTCCATCTTGTGGGCCGACGTCGGGTTCACCCAGTATTCCATCGGGAAACTCGAAATTGCCAAGATGTGTTTCGACAACGCGAAAAAGTACGACCCGGAAAACTTCGTCTTGCCGGAAGACATTCGCGCGGCGTTGGAAGACGTCGGCGAGAACGTGTTGTTGCAACAACACGACGAAATAAAACAGGCGAAAAAGAAGCGAAAGGAGGAGGAGGAGGATGAAGAGGAGGAAGGCGATATCGGCGAAAGTATACGCATAAAAAGTAGTAGTAGTAGTAGTAGTCATAGTAGTTCCGAGCACCGCCCGGAGTTGTAGTCGTACCACCATCGAACAAAATCGAACCCCCAACGATAATATCATCATCATCATCATCATCATCAGTATCATTATCGTCGTCGTCGGACAACACCTTTTGCGTTCGTGGTTGTCTCGTTTGTTTTGTTGTGTGCTCACATTTTCTCCCAATTTTCCGTTGTCTCTCCATTCAAATCCCTCACAACGAAAAGGTATATAAAGAATTCTCTCTCTCTCTCTCTTTCCGAACGACGACGATCGTAATCTCTCGTCCACTTTTCGGTCGCCCAGCAGTAAGAGAAGAGCTTTTTCATTTTGTGCATAGTATCGTTAGTTTATTCGTATTCTTTAGAGAAAGAGGAAGCTTTTGAAGAGTGTTCGTTGGGGAGATTTGATCCATCCTCATCAAAATGGTGAAAGCAACGGCTTCGGTCTCGTCGCCGAAACCGAACAAGAATACCAAGAACGCGCAAAAACAAAAGGCGTCGAAGAAGACCACCACTAAAGACGACGCCACGAACACTGCGTCTATAAAAAGCGAGGAGAGTGGTTTTCCTTTAAACGGTGGTCCGATAACCGTGGCCGTGTTGTTATTGCTCAACGGGGATCTGGAATCGCCAACTTTGCCGAGAGAGATGCGGTTGCAAGATTTACTCATCGAGGGAAAGAAAGGAAAAAATTTAGGCACCCGCGCGCAAAGTCAGAATAGAAAAGAAGACAACAGACAACGAAAAGAAGACGACGATGAGGAGGATTCGAAGCTCGAGGAAGAGTTAGACAACGTCCCGGAGGAACAAACGATCGTCATTGGACGAAACAATACGAACACGTACGTTTTAGACGTGCCGGATTTGCCGTATCTTTTGTCGCGAACGCACGCCAAGTGCGTGAGCGCGGGAGACGAACATTTCATTTACGATTTTAAGACGACCAATGGGACGTACGTGAACGGGAAGATGATCGAGAAGCAAAAGTACGTGAAGTTGATGCACGGGGATATCGTTTCGTTTGGCGGGCCGGCGAATGTTTTGAGGAACGAGAAATCGATGAAGAATCCGTTTCGATTTCGGTATTTGAGGACGAAAGTGGCGAGAGAGAGCGGCGCGGTTTTGAGAGCGTCGCAGCAACAGAAACAGCACGAATTATCACGACAGAATGCGGCAAACAACGATGCAAGTGGAACGTCAGGAGCAGTTTCTGGAAAGAGAGATCACGGAGTGGTCGGAAACGCCGCCGTCGCCGGCGCGAGAGGAGGGAACGTTGGGAAAAAGTTGAAAATGAGTACGTTTCCTCTCGTCGGCAAAGGCGTCGACGCGCAGCCGTTGACTTTAGGTGGCGGGTACGACGACGAGTTTGTCCCAATTTTCTCGCAAGGTCCGAGTCAAGAGATTGATGATTACGTAACGAACGTGCACAGTCAAAACCACGATGGCACTGGCGACCACGAGAAGATACGAGAGATGTTCGAGGAAGGTTTGCTGCAACTATTTCAAGCGCGAGGCGGAGAGTTTACGCGGAAGTTTAACAGCGCTTTCATGAACTTTCCGATTAAAGAAGATGAGAAAGGAGTAGTAGGAAAAGACGTGGTAGAGGGTAATGGCAACGGTGGTGGCGATGCGGGCGTGGTAGGAGAGAAAAGAGAAGGTGAAGACGCGAAGATGGAATCGGCGGACGAGTCACCAGAGGACGAATCGCGAAGGAAGAAGAACAAGAAGGGCGCAAAAATGGCCGCAGCTCCGGCGAACGACGACGATTTCACGCAACCAGTTGGCGGAGGAGGTGATAACATCAGCGACGGGAGCAACGGAGACCACGATATGGAAACGGGAGACCACGAGAAGAAGAGTAATCTTGACGTACAGTTGATCGCGAAACTTTCGCAGGCGTGCGCGAACCGCATTGTACCAACCGAGGATGCGCAGCATGAAATGCCGCCATGGATTGAGCACGAGTTGCGCTGTCCAGTCTGTCGCGAATTTCTCGTGCGTCCACATTGCGTGCAAGGCTGCGGTCACGTTTTTTGCTTCGGATGCATTCATCCGTGGTTGGCGAAGAGTAAACCGTGCCCGCTCTGTCGCCATAAACCGGCGGTGTGCTTACCTCCAAAAATAGACCACATCGAAGCGGCGCGTTCGTTCGAAATGATTGGTCCTAGAGCGTACGCGGTAAAACAACAACTCACGCCGTGTCACGTGCACGAAAAATTGCTCAAAATGTACGTCTTGAAGTGGCTCACGCCGGCGCAAAAGTTGAAACGCTTGAACTTTGAAGAGGAAGGTAAACGCGTCGAAAAATTGATGGAAGAGCGCGAGTTAAAACGCATGAAGCAAGAACAAGAAGATGAAGCCAGTGAAGTCCCGGACGGGGCAGTGGGAAGAAGCACCGATGTGATGACTGAATTAGGTTTACGCGCGGCTTTTCTGCGCGCGTACCACAGGGAACGTGCGGAGCAACATCTTGATTTCGAGCGAAGAAACAGCATCGCCGCATCTCTAGAAAACGCCGCCGCCGCCAATATCAACGACGCCTCGCAAGAGCGCAGCGCCGTTCGCATGCAATTTGAAGCCGCGCACTTACCTTCGGAAGAACACGTTCGTGACGGCGACTTGAACAACTCGCAGCAGCAACATCATCAGCAAGAAGAAGAAGAAGAAGTTAAAGAAGAAGAAGGAGAGGAAGAAGACGCGCGAATGCTCCAGAGCGCGCAAGAAACGGCGGCTCAGGCCAGAGAGGCGGCTCGCAAGACCCAAGAAGCAGGAGATAATAAATAGATTTTAGGGAACAAGATAATAGCAGAAAAGCATATAAAGAGTAGTAATAACGCGGAGATGATGGAGAGAAGAAGTTTAATAATAAAAAGTCTATCTCTCTTTCTTCGTCCTTGTCTGTTGTTGTTGTGTTGTATTTTCCCTCTTGATCTTTTTTGTTTTTTTGGGACTTTTGCCTTTTCCTTCTTTTCTCTTCTCTCTTAGACCCGAACTCGTCGTCAAATCGTCACTAAAAAAGCACTCTAAAACAATGGGTACGTCTCTTTTCTAGTAATTCTCTTTCATCGATAAAGGCGATCTCTTCTCTTATTCGAGCGAATCGATGTGCACATCGCGCGCGGATCGATCGTCGAGGACGAATTTCCATCCGCCTCGTCGCCCTTTGCGCGCGAATCCGATTAGACAATTTTTCTTCCCTTATACGGCCCGCTCGGTTTTAAGCCCTGCTGCATCAAAATTTTCCGCGGAAATGAGTGGCGGTTTGGTTAGCTTTGCACGCGAGAAATGTGAAATGTATCGGTCGAAAGGAGTGCGCACGCGTTTCTTTCGCGCGTTTACGTCGTCGCGGGGTTGCGCGCGCGTTCGCGTGCGTGCACTTCGAGCCGTGATTGCATCATCTTCTCTTTCGGCGGTGTTTGTGTTTTTCTCCTCCCTGGTGGGAACCTCTCTCTCTCTTTCTTTCTCTGAAAAATACTTACCTTTGTCCACTTTTCTCTTCTTCTTTCCTCATCGAATAAACAGGTAAAACGAGAGGTTTAGGGGCCGGCCGTAAGCTCAAGACGCACCGTCGCGAGCAAAGATGGGCGGACAAAGATTTTAACAAAGCCAACTTGGGTTCCGAATGGAAAAAGCCATTCGCCGGTTGCTCGCACTCCAAAGGCATCGTTTTGGAAAAGATTGGTATCGAAGCGAAACAGCCGAACTCGGCTATTCGTAAGTGCGTTCGCGTGCAGCTCATCAAGAACGGTAAGAAGGTTGCGTGCTTCGTCCCGAGAGATGGTTGCTTGAACTTTGTCGACGAAAACGACGAAGTTTTGGTGTCTGGTTTTGGCAGAAAGGGTCACGCCGTCGGGGATATCCCGGGCGTTCGATTCAAGGTCGTGAAGGTTGCCGGCGTTGCTTTGAGCGCGCTGTTCCGCGAGAAGAAGGAAAAACCGCGTTCTTAATTTTGTAGAGAGATATAATCAGATATAGATAATATGTTTAATTGATAAACTTAATATAATTTAGTAGCTTTATTAAAATAAAAACAAACATCGCGTTCTCGGCTTGATGTGTTTTGTGATGTAATAGTACGTACTACGTTTTTTGTTTTACAAGTTCTTATATTCTCCTGCTGCTTATTTTATATTCTATGTATATATATATGTATATATATCAATCAATCAGTCGATCATGAGATCCTCTGTGTCTCCTTCTTGCGCACCTCTCTCCCTCGCCTTGTTCAGGATCTCCGTGATTGTTTCAACCTGTTCGTTGTTCATTTTCACCGAACGGTCTTTGTTCACCTCTATGAGCATCGCGCTCCTACTATCTTCTAATCTCTTACTCTCTACTTTATCGTGCAGATTCTGCAAACATGCGTCGTACGTGGGTGCAAATCTGTCGACAAAATCTCTCACTTGCGCATCTGTCAACCCGCCGTTGTTTTTTCTCTCTTGCTCTTGGCGCCACTCGTACGCCCACCTCCAATCGCCGGCTTTAATAATCATCCACGAATCAATCACGTTGTTGAACACCGATTCGTATTCCATCAAATACTCGTTAATAGGCGCAAAATACACTCTCGCGTCTACGCTGGAAATCAGCGATTCAAACTCTCTCGGCCGTTCAAATCCTAAACACCACCCTTCCAAAAACACGATATCCGTAGGCCCGCTCACGCTCGGCCAATCCTCTCGGGGTAATCGATCGCCTCTCCCATTGCACGCCTTCTTGTTATACCTGGGCAAAGCCACGGTCGTTTGCCCATCACCTAACCCTTCGTTGATGCTCTTCAACTTCTTAATCGTCTCCCGAGCTAACGGTAAATCGTGCGTCCCCGGATTCCCTCGAAACGTCAACAGAGGGTTCCCCGGGTGCTTCTTCTGCCCGAGGTCTTGCTGCTCCTCGCGCGGTAAATATAAATCATCTAAAGATAACACCACCGAGTTATCAATTAACGTTTGCAACACGTCCACTAACGTCGATTTCCCGAGTCCTTGAGGCGCTTCGATCCCAATAAACAACGGTTTCGGATAAAACTCTTTTTTCTTACTCTCGCCTTTTTCTTCTTTTTTCTTCTCTTGCGATAAAAGGAAAGAGTCCATATCCTCCTTTTGTTTCTTCTTGTGTTCTTCCAACAAAAACATCACCCGAAATAAAATCGGGAGGTAGAAGTGGTACACTCGACTGGCGATCGCGTCCGAGTGAACGGATAAATTGCTCATCACTTCCGTGTTGTGGAGTAACTCTATGCTGTTGTATAAAACGTGCAACTCGGCGTTTTTCCTCCACTCTTGGATTGGAATTTTCTCGTGAATGGCGGAATCGTACAGAGGTCCGGCTCGGATTAACTTCTCGAGCTCGTCGTCTTTGAGGAACTGTAAAGTCGCGTCGTACGCCATTATATATTCTTTTCTCTCTCTCTTATTCTCCTCCTTCTTTTATGCAAAAATGGAGAGAGAAAGGAAACAAGAGTACGTATAGAGTGTGTGTATGTCTGGGGAGTGTTGATGTGGAAAAACCTTTATCTCTGTTTTTCTGTTTTCTTGAGTCAGCAAATAACGTGAGTGAGAACCAAACACCAGTCCAGCCAGAGACAAAAAGCGAGAGAAGCGTCTTGATTGAGATTGAGGAGGAACAACAACCATTTCTCGACCAGAAAAACATATAAAATCAAAAATGTTTTTTCCCGCCATTTTTGAGCCACAGTTTCCTTTCTCTCTCGGGGCCTCGAGTTTGAAGATATTTAAAATCATCGCCACATACTACTAAACAGCATCACCGACAGTACGAACGTACTCATCTCATCGTCGTTTTAGTCATCATCATGGCCTCGACCGCTACTTCTGTTTCGATGATCGCGTGTTCTTCGTCTTCTTTTTCTTCCTCTTCTTCGAAACGTTTCGAGAAATCGAAATCGCAGCCGAAGACGTTTTCCATCGTCCGACAAAAATCATCGTCGTCGTCGTCCTCGAAGTCGTCTTCGTCTTTGTCCTCGTTCGCGCTGAACGCTCGACGCAAAAAAGACGAGGACATATCCGTGGACGCGGAGATTTTAGACGCCGTCGATGACAAGAAGAGTAGCGGTAAAAATAATAACGGCGTCTCGATCGCGAAAGTAATAAACGGATCCTCATCATCATCGTCCGAAGCGACGTTTCGCTCCTTACGAGACGGCGCGTTGGACGACGACAACATGATCGACACCGTGCAAGTGGTCACGGTGAGATTTCAGATCAAAATGGAAGTCGGTTTTGGGGACGTGATGCGAATCTGCGGCTCGCACGAATCCATGGGCGAGTGGGACGTCGCCAACGCGTTACTCTTGAACTGGTCGGAAGGGAACGTTTGGACGAGCGAAGAGATCGAGTTACCGGTGGATGGTATTTATATTTACAAGTACTGCGTGGCGCCGGCGTCCAATCCGAACGCGCCGTCCAGTTGGCAGTCTGGGAATAACCAGGTGTTGTCGTTATCCCCGGAGGATGGACCAATTTTATACGTGAAAGATTCGTGGAGCGGGAACCCGAACGAAACCGCGGTGTTCAGCGCCGAAGGCGTGAAGCAAAGCAAAGACGAACGCTTAGTCGAACGAGTGAGGAAGCAAGACGAAACGGTGAAGAGGCAAACGGGGGAGATCAAGGTTTTGAGAACGGAATTGAAAACGTCGAAGATGCAAGTGAAAGCGCTGAGAGAAGAGGCGAGGTTGAGCGCGAACGTGAGAATCGCGTTGAAGGATCAGTTAAACGCGGAGAAGAAGAGAAATTTGGTGTTTGAAGAACAAGTCGGCGCGTGGAAGAAACGATTCATGCAAATCACCGGAAACGGCGATAAAGAAGATAAAAAGTCGAGCAAGCAAGAGAGTCGTTAGTGATACATTATGTATGATAGAAGAGAGGAAGAGAGAGAGAGAGAAAGAGAGAACGACTATCATATATATATTATCTATTGATTTTTTAAGATGTAATGAAAACAACCATCTTACTCATATTGCACGCGCTAAACTATAAATTAAACGTCCATCGCCTCAGTACTACGGTTTTCGACTTTATATACTACTTTGACTATTTCTGCTGCATGTCTTTTTCATAACAACAACGAATGTTGCAACATCACAACAACTGTTTCAACATCCCCATCGCTTGCGAGCGGTATCCACCGCCGAACATGTTGTAATGATTCAAGATGTGATACAACTGATACATAATTTTTCTCTCTTCGAACCCGCCTTCGTCTTTTTCAATCACCGACCAATACGCTTCGAAAAACGCAGGGCTAAAACCAGCGCACCAGGACATGCCAAAATCAGCCTCGTGATGCCCGTAATACACCGCCGGGTCAAAAATACTCGGCTTCCCGTCCACCGTAGCTATGTTTCCGCTCCACAAATCGCCGTGCAAAATACTCGGTTTAATATTCAACCCTTTAAACATCTCCGGAACTCTCTTCTCGATAACTTCGTCTCCTAACCGTTGCAACTCGTTATCCCGACTCATTTTCAACTGCGGCAACAATCGACTCTCCACCCAAAACGTTTCCCAATCCTTCGTCATCGGCACGTTCTTTTGCGGCGTTTCGCCAATCGTATTGTTCACTTCGAAACCAAACTCCTCCGCGCCGTCGATTTTCGCCGCGTGCATCTTCGCTAAAGCCGTACCAAATTCGCCTTGATCGCCTCTCGCGCCAAAGTTGAGATGTTCCATGATAATCATCGAGTTCCCGTCGCGAAATCCGTCCGGAACACCGCCCGCGTAGAACACTTTCGGTACGACCATCAACGGACTTCCCGCTTCGCGCAACGCCTCCAAACCTGCTTTTTCGCCTCGAAACATCGAATCGTCTTTTCTCGAGAGTTTCACGAAGAATTTTTTTCCCTCGTCCGCGGTTTCGTACCTCCGAAACGACGCCCACTGCGAAGAGCCGCAGGATGTTTGCTTGGTTATTTCGCAGTTTTCTCGTTCGGAGATGAACCGAGCGATTTCATCCATCTTTTGACTCGTAACGACTTTGCCACCAATTCGATTCCGATTCCGACGGGGACAAAGAAGATGATGAAGAAGCGCGTTATTATTACTATTTTTCTCCAGCAAAGGCCTTTGCAAAGCGTTCGTAGTAAACATTGTTGTCAGTTATGTGTGCTTAATATATCCTTAATCCTTTTAATAAGCTTTTATTGCTTTATATGAGTGCAGCAGTGCGTGTCTAAATTCTGCAGAAATGCGCCACTTCTGCAACGCACATCACCCCTAAGACGCTTAAGTTCTTGTCGTCTCGTTGTCGTCGCTTTATCTTCTCTCGATGCAAACGACGACGACGATGCTCACCCGCACAAAAACCACCATCTCTTCTTCTTTGCCTTCTTCATCGTCGTCGTCGACTTTTAGGACGAGGAGGAAAAGGAGACACACGAGGACGGAGAGAAATGCAATCATCATCCTTTCCGCTCGTTCCAACGGCTTTTCTCCCCAAAGTCGACGAGAACGACGAAGAACGAGACAACGACGACGACAAATCGTCGTCCGGAACGATTTAGCCGGCGGCACGATGCCACCACCACCACCTTTACCGCCGCCGCTTTCCACCACAAAACCTCGGGTCATCGATGTTCTCCTCGGCGTCCACCCGGCGAAAGCAGAGGGAAGCGTGCGAGACGCAACCGCGGAGCACTTGATCGAAGCGTTCGAGGCGTTGCCGAAAAAAGAGCAAATTGTGATGGTGAAGAAACTGTTGCGAGACGCGCTGCGCGAAGACGAGATGAATGAGACTATGGTTTTGGAGCGAGCGCCGGAGGTGAAAATTTCTAAAAGCGAGGGAGATGAGAGAGCGATGGATGGTACGGCTTCTTCTTCTTCTTCTTCTTCTTCTTCGACGATGACGAATGAAAGAGAAATCTTGGAACGCGCGGTGAGGGAGCTGCCAAACGCGAGACCCGAGCAAAGGGCGAAAGCGGCGGAGATTTTGAGACGGTTGGAAGAGGAAACGGGAAAAGTAAGGGGAGAGAAAGAAGAAGAGAGCGCATCGACGAAGAATGCGTCTTACGACGCGAGTAATAGCGGTTCTAGTAGTAGATTAGAGAACAATAGATTTAACGATTTTGAAAAGGAAGAAACCGAAGAGAAGGACGATAATCCGTTCGAGGACGAGGACATCGTGTGGGATTTGCGAAGCGCCGTGGCATCGCTGACGACTGTGGCGAAAGCAAAATTGATACCGCCGCTCGCGTTCGGTACCGGATTTGCCGCGTTGGCGTTTGTGCTGACGAAAATGGTAGGCGGAGATGACGCCGGTAACGAGACGAGGGACGAGGCGCGAATGAACGATGAAAGTGACGCTCGAATATCTCCTCCTCCTCCTCCTCCTTCAACGATTATGAACGACAGAAACGACAACGACGCTGGTGACATTGCACCTCCGTTACTTCCCATGGAAGAGGCTAAACGACTTTTATTCGAAAGTCAAGCAATACAACCACCGCCCGTGTCAACGACTACGAGTAAAACTAAGAAGATGAAGAAAAGCGAGAATCGAGGACGAGGCGTCGCTACTAATACTACCAGTTCTGGTGGTAACGGCAACAGCGTGCTCTGGAAACGGAAAGAGGAAAAATATGACGCGTTATTAGAAGCAGCAGTAGAAGAAGAGGACGAGGATATCGAAGACCCCTTTGAAGACGACGACGACGAACCAGAACGAGGCGAAGAAGCGCGAGAGATGTCACCGCCTCCACGAAAATCCGCCGCCAGCGGCAGCACCAGCGGCGGCGTGAAAAAGCAACGACGACCGCCGCCAGATCTTACCTCTGCCTCGTTCTTGAGCGAAGAAGATCGCGAGAAGAATTTTGAGAACATTCGCGCGAGACGTCCGAGATGAGATACGCCGAGCGAGAAGCGACGACGCGATGAAACAAACTGTTCAGAGAAAGACTCTTCTTCATTTGTAATAACCAAATGCAGCGCGCGCAACACGCCGCTGCCGCCTGTTGTTGTCGGGCACAACACGTCGTGCGAACACCAAACAAAGTATCCGTTGTTCAAAACACAAAAAAGAACCGCCGCCAGTTTCTCTCGTCGTCCGCATCTTCTTCCACCGCCGCGCTTTTTCTCTTCCTCGCAACGACAACAACGACGAGTTTTCCCCCGAACGCGTTCTCGTCTGATGAAGGTGTGAGCGAGAACGGATTACTGCTGGTAAACTACGTCGGCAAATTGAAAGACGGCACGGTGTTTGATACCACGTACGGTGGTGAAATCGTGTCCACGTCGGAGAATTCCGTCTCCGTTCGCGAAAGCGAGACGCAACCCGTCGTGATTAATTTAGCAGCAAATGCTGTGCAACCAGGACAGGTAAAAGGCTTGAAACGAGGCTTAATCGGCGCCAAGAGAGGCGAAACGAGAGAAATTATGGTCAAAGCAGAAGACGGGTTTGGATCGAGTAGCGTGGTGTCTCCGTTGAGAGTTCGAGTGCCGGCGGAGAGCGAGTTATTTTACACCGTGGAGGTGTTGCGCGTATCGAACACCGGCGTCGACGATTTATTCAAAGGCGTCTCGCTGTGCTCCGTCGGCGTGGCGAATAAGACCACGGCGGGCTGTAGCGATCTCTGATAACAAAAAATGTCTAGACTATATAATCTAACGCTATATTTGTACGTGTATTATTATGGTATTCTACATCGCCATCCTCGGTTTTTGCATCTCGCCTTCTTCGACTTTATGATCCTCCGCCATCGGCTTGGTCTCGTACACCGCCGTGACGATCATATCCCGCCTGTTCCCGCTCGCTTCACCTCGTAACCCTACGTACGATATCTCCGTCCGCATCTCCTCCCCTCTTAAACTCGCCATATTTTTCGACACGAATATCGTCACCGAGGAAACTGAGCTAAACTTCGTCCGATCCGTTTCGTACTCTAAAACGCCTAAAAAATCTTCCTGCCAGTCAAACTTTTGCGTCGGTTTCTTTCTGTGTGCGTTTTCCAAATCTATTTTGTTCTTATCGTTCGCGAAGAGTTTCACTTCCGCCGGGTGCGTGCCATTTTTACCTCCGACGATGACCACGCCGGTCAGTTTCACGTCCTCCGTGAATGGTACTCTCAAGATGAGTTCGCAATCGTTCTCGTCGCTTTGGATGCCGACGGGATCCGTATCTAATCTCGAGTTCCATTCTCGGAAAACGTTTCGGCAATCTGCTTCTACTTGGACGTTTTGGGAGGAGAGTTTCGAGAGGTCCACGAACCCGTGCAAAGAACTCGTCGCGCAGGAGGATTCGTCGCAGTCGTGGTTATGCGAGCAGCAGTTTTGTTGTTGTTGTTCTTCTTCTCGCGTCATGCGCGCCAAAGTTTTTGTGTCGCAGTTGTAACGAAGTTTCCTTCCAAAACGTCATTCTCCGTTGGTGTTGTTGTTGTTGTTGTTTCTGTCGTAAACAACACAATGGTGACCCCGAACGCGAACTACGCGGACGTCGGCGTCTCTCAAAAAGCGGCCAAGCAAGTCCTCCTGTCGTTTTTTGGCACCATCGCTTCCGCGACGTTTCTCCTCGTCGGCAGCTCCGCCGCGTTCAACGTCGTCGGGAAACAACTCGTGAAAACGAACAAAAAACGTACCGGGAGGAAGTGCACCTTGTGCGACGGGTTACGGTTTATATCGTGCGGGACGTGCAAAGGGAGAGGCGCTTTGGAGTGGCAACCGATACGAGAGGCGGAGATGGAGCGGGTGTGCCTGTGCCCGACGTGTTCGGGGACGAAGATGAGCAAGTGTTTACGATGCGTAGGTATTGGATACTTGTGATATGAGCTCGAAGGCGATGATATCTCGGAGCGGTAGATATATATAGGTTCTAGTTTAGGTTGTGTTGTACATTAGTATTATTAGCTAGTAGTAAATAGTGCGTTCTATTCATACTCTCTCTTTCTGCGAGTTCGTCCAAGCCGCCGCGGGGACGAGTGGTCGTTTCTCCTCTCCCTCTTCCAGTACCGGCTTAATGGCGCACAACGCGACGCCAAACTGCGTGGCGTCCCATCTCTTATTCAACGCCTCTTGTTCCTCGTCCGTCCAGTTTTGTAAACCTTGTTTTTTCCTCTCTACTTCCTCGGTCTCGGAGAACTTACGGTTTCTCGACCATTTTTCTTCCTGTTTGTACCGCAACGTGGCGGAGTCGCCGACGGCAGTGGCGACGAGAAGTAAAGAGTTTGCCGGAAGTTCATCCCAAATTTTAGCGACGCGCGAGTCGAGATTTTGCGTGGCCTCGATGCGTTCGATAAAGTGTTCTTTTCTCGCGGTAGAATCGTCGTCGTCGTCGTCTCCTCCTTTGGCTTTTTTATTTTTCTTCTTCTTCTCCTTCAAAGCGTGCTTCTCTAAAACATCCTCCAATTCTCTCAAATAGCCGAAACAGAGTAAAGACATGTCCTCGGGCGCCTCGCGCATGGACATTTGCATTTTCATCGTCACGTCATCATCAGAAACGCACTTGTACGTTTCTGTTGCTCCAGAAACTCCAATCGTCTCGTTATTACTATTCGTAATCGTTTCAAAAACGAGCACCTCGCATTCATTCTCCAAGCCTCCTCCTCGCGTTTTATTTTCCTTGGCGATGTGATCGAATAAAGACTCGCTGTCTTCGAAATTCTCGCTGATGTCGTTGCCGAACGTTTCGCCTCGAATGAGTTTCAAGTAAACCAACTCGAGCGTCGCTCGGGCATCGGTTACAGAGTCGTGCGTGCCTTCGTGTTGTATCTTTCGCCTCAGATATCTTTCGGTGAGAAATCGGAGAGCGTTACGAAACGGCGCGCCTCGTTTGTGCGGGTACATTTGCACCGTATCCACCACGTTCGGGTGACACATTTTAAGCATCATTAAATCGTTTTCTAAAGAGTGTCCCGCAATAACACATTCGCTCGGGATGAGCTCTAACAACTCTTTTTGCACGTCCTCTAACGTCGTCGTCACGTTTCGCATTTGCTCTTTCGTGATGCCGGAAAATTCAGTGTTGTAATTCACGATTGGCGTCGGCGGTAAGACGAGTTTGTCGTAGATGACTGTGCCACAATCGTCGACGACGGAGCATCGCGCCAAAGCTAAACCGGTTTCAATAGTGACCATTTCACAATCCATGGCGACAATCTCCGGGTACTCGGCGTTGGCGACGCCCATGCCGGCAGGTTGCGTGCACACGAATCCTCCCTCTGGAAGTTTCAGCACTTCTTTTACTTCTGCTTTTTCTTTCTTCTTTATCAACGTCGGTAAAGGGTATCTCATATCCGCCATATCTTCCGCCGTCAATGTTGCGCTTTTTACCGAGAGCTTCCTCGGCGCGTCTCGTAAAAATTGCAACAATTTCGTCTCCGTCGTTACTCGTTCGTTATTCGTCGTCGTCGTACTCGTTTTGTTGTTCTTTCCTCCATTTTTTGCCGTCTTCTTCAAAGCACCATTGATATCATCATCACCTTCTTCTGCTTCTCCTTCATCTTTGACTGCTGCTTTCGCTTGCTCTTTTGCCAACCTATAAGCCTGCGCGGCCTCGTCGTTCTTATACTTCGCCTCCCTCTTCTTCTTCGTCTCCGCTCCAGACGCCCATCCGCCGTTGTACAAAATCGACCGCGCGTGCGTCGCGCCTTTCGCCGTAGGATTCATACTCTTCGTCGCCACGCACTGACTCCCTCCTTTACCTCCCTCAATCCTATTCCTAAATATCCTCTTCATGTTTTTGCAGTGCAACGCGCCGAACGTGTCCACGTACATCTTATGTTCCAACCCGGGCGCGAGCACGACGGCTATTTTCTTCACCAGTGGTTTGTTCGTAAATCTCCCGTAGTCGCAATTTATCCCGCTCGATTGACACGCGACGGATGCGAGAATATCGGAGAGTTTTTGTAAGTGGACCCGGTGCCGGTGTTCCTCCAAGAAGTGAAACGTTGCCGAGGCGTTCGGGCCGTATATATCGGAATACGCGGCAGCATTAGCATCATCATCATCAAAATCATCATCGCTTTTCCTCGTTTTCTTCTTCCTCTTCTTCATCGCGTCGTCTCGTTGGAAAATTTCTCCTTCTTCTTCTTCTTCTTCCTCTTCTCCTCCAGTCGTTCGTTGTCGTTTCTTCTTTGCTTTTCCCTCCTCCATTTTTCTTTTATATACACATCTGCTGCTCTGAAACAACAACAACAACAAAACACAATAAGAGTTCGTTATTTCGTAAAAAACGAGGAGAGAAAAAAGTGGCTGCCAAAGCAGAAAGAAAGAAGAGATTTTTTTCTCTCTCTCTCGATCAATCAGATATAATTGCCCGCACAACATTACCAACAACAAGAACAACACGTTACCCTTTGCGAAAGAAGACGCGAACACATTTCACGCGTTCTCGCACCAAATTCACGCGCAAAGAGATCGTTCGTTCTCGATTTCTTTGAGTGCAAAGAGAGAGAGAGAGAGAGCGCTTTTGTTTTCCCGCTTTTGGAGTTGAGGAGAGGCAAAGTCAATTCGCGCGAAACGAGAGAGAAACAAAATCTTCTTGGAACGCACAAAAAAATTAAGAAGAGAAAACAATGAACTTTGGTGGCCAACAACCGCCTCAGCAAGCGTCGTACCCGGCGCACAACGCGTACGAGTGAGTGCACATATTTTTCGTTCGCGGGTTTCTTTCGTTTCAGAGACGTTCTCTCGGTCGCGAGAGGTTTGCGTTTTGCGTTTTCGGATTCTCGTTATAATTCTCTCTTTCTCTTCCGCTTAATATCATCGCGTCTCTTCCTCTTCGAGACGTTTGACAATTACACAAAAAACTAACCGAAGAACTCTTTTCATCATCATCGAAACACAGTCCAAACTTGGTCCCAACGCAAGCGCCAGATAACTGGAAAGACCAGATCAAAGCTCCAGCGCGCGACGAGCGATACCAAACCGAAGATGTGACCGCGACAAAAGGAAACGAATTCGAGGATTATTTCTTGAAGAGAGAACTTTTGATGGGCATTTTCGAGAAAGGCTTCGAAAGACCTTCGCCGATTCAAGAAGAGTCGATTCCGATCGCGTTAACTGGGAGAGATATTTTAGCGAGAGCGAAGAACGGGACGGGTAAAACCGCGGCGTTTACGATTCCAATTTTGGAAAAGACGGATGCTACGAAGAATATCATCCAAGCGGTTATTTTGGTCCCTACGAGAGAATTGGCGTTGCAAACCGCGCAGGTGTGCAAAGAACTCGGGAAGCACTTGGGGACGCAAGTCATGGTGACGACGGGTGGTACCTCTTTGAAGGACGACATTATGCGTTTGCACCAAACGGTGCACGTCGTCGTGGCGACGCCGGGTCGTTTGGTCGATTTGGCCGGGAAAGGCGTCGCGAAGTTATCCAACGTCACGATGTTGGCCATGGATGAAGCCGATAAGTTGTTGGCGCCGGAGTTTGAACCAGTCATCGCGCAAGTTATTGATTTCTGCGCGAAGAACCGACAAATTTTGTTGTACTCGGCGACGTTTCCGGTTACAGTCAAATCGTTCAAAGACAAGTGGCTCAGAAAGCCTTACGTCATTAACTTGATGGAAGAGTTGACCTTGAAAGGTATCACGCAATACTACGCCTTTGTGGAAGAGAGACAGAAAGTGCACTGCTTGAACACGTTGTTTTCGAAGTTACAAATCAATCAGTCGATGATTTTTTGCAACTCTGTGAACAGAGTTGAACTGCTCGCGAGGAAAATTACCGAGCTTGGCTATTCGTGCTTTTACATCCACGCGAAAATGCAACAAGGCGACCGGAACAAAGTCTTCCACGATTTCAGAGCCGGATCGTGCAGAAACTTGGTCTCCTCGGATTTGTTCACGCGAGGTATCGACATTCAATCCGTGAACGTCGTCATCAACTTTGATTTTCCGAAATCTGGCGAGACGTATTTGCACAGAGTCGGTAGATCCGGGCGATTCGGTCACTTGGGTATCGCCGTGAACCTGGTGACATACGAAGATCGCTTCAACTTGTTCAGAATTGAGCAAGAGTTAGGGACGGAGATTCAACAAATCCCGCAGAACATCGATCCGGCAAAGTATTGTCGATAACAATTTTGCAACATTCATCACCATCATCCGTGTTTATAGAAAGTGTTATTTAGAAAATTGTTTGTATAAAAGATATAGAAGAAGGAAGAAGAGGAGGAGGAAGAGGAGAGAAGGAAAATTAGAGAGAGGATTGTATTCTTAGGAAGGAAGGAAATAGGAAAGTAAACGAGAATGAAAGATTGAGTGAGACGCGGAGGAAATTGCGCTGATACTGTTTCTTTGTTGTACAATCATCAACTTGAATTGATGTAAAAGAAACAGTACCTCTTTGTATCGCGGAATACGTTTTTTATTATTCCGTGACAACAGCGGAGCGAGCCAAGTCTGATCCGAGCCGGGTTTAGTAAAAATACCCAGTTGAACAAAAAAAAGAAGAACGAGGCGTCGTCGAACGATACCATCTGATTCGAGTTTACTGTACGAAAGAGTTTCGATTTTGAGAGTGTAGTCATAAAGAAGAGATTTTGAAGAGATGAGAGAAAGTAAGAGTTGCGAGCGCGTTGATATCTCCATCGCTGGAAGAGCGCAATATTAACGCGCGACTGCAAAACAACGTTTTGAGTGTTTGTTAGTCTGTGCCAAACCGTTCAGGAAGAACAGAGTGGCGAAGTACTACAAATTCTATATCGCTCGAACGTCAAGAAAACCTTCGGCTCTGCCGAGAGGCTACTACAAGAGCACCCTTGATTCTGTCGAGAGGTCGCTAATATCTTAGTCATAAAAAGTATCAAAGAGAAAGAAACGCAAAGAGAAAGAAGCGCCCATACATCGTGCGCGTGTTCATAACGACATCGTGCCCGTGTGTAGGTAGTAACAGTGCTACGAATCTACGATTAGAATAAGTTTTACATCTGAATTTGTACGTGCTACGAACTGTTTCAACACGTGTATTTCTTCAATCCCGTTCTTTTCTTCCTAATGATTGTTTTGCCGCTCTCGGTCATCAAATAATGGTCGTCTAAAATCAATCCTCTCGGCAACATAATGCTACGATAGGCTTGATTACACGAGTACCCAACTCTCCCTGGAATGTACGAGGAAAATAACCCCCAATTATCCCCTGCTCCGTGTTTTATCGCCGTCTCCAAGAACAACTGAATCTCGTCTTCCTCCCAAGGTCCCCACTTCGGCTCTTCCCCCGGTTTGCAGTGTCGATAAAAATACATGTTCGGATTCGTGTGCAAACACTTCCTCGAATGCTCTTTCGCGTTTGCCGCTTTCCCCATCCTTCCTACCGCTTCTCTAGGGCCACTCACTCCCATCCTCTGCCAGTGCTCCTCTTGCGTCGGCGCAAAATTCAACTCCTTGCACGTCTTCTCTTCCACCCACCCTTCAAAATCTCTCTCAATCTTTAACCCATTCTTCAACCCTTTGCTCTCGCAATATTCCTCGCACGACATCAAATTCTCGTCTAAGTTTGGATCTATGTATCCCATCGACGAGCTCTTCCCTTCAAACGCTCTCTCCGCCGCTTTTAACACCTTATCGTAGGCGTCAAAGTTGTAGTTTACGTTTTGCGACTTCTCCCGCGCCGATCGTCGCGTCGGTTCCAACTGTTCCTTTGGTTTTCTCTTCTTTGGCGCATTCGATGTCGTTTTGGATGCGCTCGCGACGACTGGTTTCGGTAAATCTAAAGCCGCCAATCGTAACTTGTTTCGTTTGATGTTTTCCTGTAGTGTGAATGAAGTGTTTGTTTATTTTAATAGTAGTATTGAAGAAGAGAAAGTCAGGTGTCAGTCACTCGAGTCAAAAATGTCTCGCGTTGGTTCCCTACCTCTCTCTCTAACTCGTACGAGGTTAAACTCGCGATCCGTTTCGCCTCTTCCTCTTTCGTCAGCTCTTTCGGCTGAAACTGCGCGTCTGGATTTCGGCACTTTTGGCACCCGTTTCTGCTATATCGGCACTTGGAACATCCGAAAGACTTTGCCATTTTTAAAAGTATCGATTGTTTTGAATTCTGCGGGGCGGTTGTCTCTCTCTCTCTCTCTCTCTCTCCCTCGGCTTCGCTTAAGCTCGAGAAGAAGCGCCTTCAAAATCGCGCTTCGTTTTTAGTCCTCGCGTCTCTCTTTCGCGGCACTCGCGCTCGACGGACCCGATGGGTGCTTCTGTTTTCGCGAGTGTTTTGCTCTCGTGGCAATTTTTTATGTCGCCCCCACCCGAAAGAAGGGCAATGAAAACGAAATGCAAGAGCGCGCGAGTTTGCTTTTATGGTGGTACAACAGTATTATTATTAGTATTATTTACAATTCGACTTATATACGCGTGCATTCCTACTCTCGGCGACGGCCCTCCGGAGAATCAGCAACGGCAACAACAGGAGCTCGTGTTCACGCCAATCTCGGAAGCTATTCCGGAAATCTCCCCTCGCTCGCGCTCTCACCCGGTGGCGGCATCCACGGCGGAGTCGTTCAGCGCGCAACACACCACGGCTTTGTGGTGTCCGTTATACACGCGAATAGCTTCGCCGCTGCTGCAATCCCAAAGTCGAGCGCTTCCGTCGCTACTGGCGGTGACTAAATACGCCGCGTCGACGCTGAATACGCAGTCCCACACCCACCTCGAGTGCCCTTTCAAAGTCCGTTCTAATCCTAACCCGTCTAAATTCCATAATTTTACCGTCTTATCGCTACTCGTCGTCGCTAAACTCCTCACGTCTGGCGAAATCAAACACTTCAACACGTACTCGTCCGGGTGCGCTCTCAACTTGTGCAACGGTTCGAAATGCGCCGTCGTCTTTGCATCCTTTTGCAACCGCCACACGTAACACGTCCCAGTAGAGTTTCCTGCGACGACTAAACTCCCATCCGACGCCACGCTGACGCTTCTCACCGCTACTCCAACCTCTGGAACTAACTCGCACGAACACGCGTTCATCGTCAAATCCCACACGCGAATATTCCCATTCGCGTCTCCAGATAACAACTCCGCGCCGTTCGGGTGCAACGCGACCGTCGTCACTGCCGCTCTCGACTCGTACTCCCTCGTGTGTCTCGATCCTTGCCTCGCGTCCCATAACTTCACCGTCCCGTCGTCCGACCCGGAATACATCCATCTCCCGTCTCTTTCGAACCCAATCGCAGTCACGTTCCCTTGGTGTCCTTCGTGCGTTAATATCGGCGACGGATTCGACGCGTTCACTTCAAATATCTTAATCGTCGGGTTCCCAGCCGCGGCTAATATCTGCTTATCCGGTGATATTTCCAGTTTGTTCACTTGCGAGTCTTGGTGTTGCAACGTCCGGTAACACACCCCTCGCGTGGCTTCCCAAAATCGAATGGTGTGGTCGTACCCAGCCGTGGCTAAAACCACGAACGGGTTCGGCATTTTTTTACTTATATCTGTGTGAATACTCGCGCGCACCTCTCGTTTACAGAGCAGCGCTCCACTTTCACGCGCTCCTCGTCCTCAACTCGAGGCGTTTTTGTTGTTTTTGTTGTTGTGCGGAATATAGAATCGAACTTTTGGGGAATTGAACGAGACATCAAAAGAGCTCATGCTCCTCATTAATTCGAGAGAGTGAAAGAGACACGCTTTTACGCGCAACATAAACAACTTAAAAAAGAACAGTTGAAGAGAGATGATGTCTCGCATCTAAAGCGACGACGAAAAGAGCGCAGAAAAGGCGAACGATAGGGAAGAGAGAGAGATCAAGAACCCGCGCTTTTCATCAAAAGACGATGATGCACAATTCCGAACGGTGTGACACAGGACAGACGAAGAAAACGAGCGGCTAAAAAACGCGAGAAAACAGATCCGAAAGCTCGAGAAGGTCGCGGTCGATATCGAGAGGAAACCGATGATGCTGTGGCGATTGTTCAGGGACGCTTTGTTGGACGGCGGCGAGTGCAGAGACATCGTGGAGAAGCACGTTCTTCCGAGATTGAATCGAACGGATGTGAAATTCTTGTATGGAGTGAATACGGAGACGAGAAAGTTGATTAAGAGATCGTCTCGCGCGGGTAATTTGAAAGAGAAGTTTAAAGTTGAAGAGATGTCGTCGATATCGACTTTGGAGTTTGCGTGGGAGCGTGAATGGTTGTGGCCGAGACACTGGCGCAAAGACGAAACAACTTTCTGCTGGAAAGTTGCTGGCACGAATAAACTCGAGTTGCTCAAGTGGGTGCGAGAGGAGAAAGAGTGTGAGTGGCATGGAGAGACGATTAATGCGGTCGCAGAGCACGGTAATCTGGAAATGTTAAAGTATTGCGTTGCAAATGAGTGTCCTATGGATGAGATGGCGTGTGGAATTGCTGCCCAATTCGGTCATCTCGAGTGCCTCAAATACTTACACGAAGAAGCGAAAGTGCCTTGGGATGAGTATACTGCCGTTTGGGCGGCTGGAAATGGTCAGCTCCACATACTCGAATACCTTGTTGAGCGTAAGTATGA